>LFFM01000457.1_pt1 | contig 28412 bp, 26 predicted proteins | sample 643131 | NCBI WGS metagenome assembly LFFM01 (sample SAMN03777445, study PRJNA286221) | soda lake metagenome | biome: soda lake; feature: Kulunda steppe; material: water; isolation source: sample Tc-Br brine of Tanatar trona crystallizer | place: Russia: Kulunda steppe | collected 2011-07
CCGCGATCGCCACTGACGCACCTCGCCAGTCGTCGAACCGATCGAGCGGGAACGGCGTCGCGAACCCGGCGGCGACGTCGCGGGCGTGCTCGTCGGCGGCGCGGCCGAAGCCGAAGTCGGCGAGGATAGCCTCGTAGACCGGCTCGAACTCCGCGAAGTTCACGGATGGCCCTCCGGGCACGTCACATGGCGCTGCCGCTCACGGGTGATACGGTATGGGCCGGAGTGGCACAGAGTACCCCTACCCGCGTGCCCCTCCGGCGTCCAGTCGAACGGTTGTCCACACGACGGCATAAACTTTCTCTTACTTGAGAACGTCGTCCATCTCCGATATAACGCCCTCGAGCGCCTCCGAGACGCCTGAGATGGACGATTCGAGGGAATCAACATCCGCCGGCGTCGCGATCAGGAGGCCGCCGCCTCCTGAGCCGTCGGTCGTCGGCTCCGTTTCCGCGTCGATCGTGCCGACCGCGCCGGCCGCGCCACCCGAGGGAACGAACCGTCCGGCTCCCTCGGCGGTCGCCGCGCGGAGCGCACCCTGCTCCTCCGCGGTCAATCCTCCGAACTCGTAGACGCGAACGACGGCGTCCGACGCGGCGTCGCGGTCGGCGTCGAGCCGGTCGAGGTGTCGACGCGCCTCGCAGGTCGTCGTCACGTCGAGCTCCTCCACGGCGGGCTCGCCGGACCGCCTGGCGCGGTCGCGGGTGAACTCGGCGCCGATGATCGCCGCGTCCCGGGTCTCCGCGACGTCGTGGGTGCGGACGACGTGGGCACCGCGCTCGACGGCCATGGCGGTCGCCGCCAGCGAGACGGGCAGCGCCCCCTCGGTGTCCCGTCCGGCGAGGTCACGGAGGAACGTCTTCCGGTTGATAGAGACGAGCAGCGGGCGGCCGTAGCCACGGAACTCCCGCAGCCGCCGGAAGGTGTCCCGATCGTCCTCGAGCGTCGCAGTCGTCGACCAGCGCCCGAAGGCAGGGTCGAGGATCGTCTTGTCGGTGAACCCCTCGTTCGCGAGCGCCTCGTAGACCGCGTCGACGCCGTCGACCGCGCCCGGGCGTTCCAGGTCCGGTGGAGAGGCCATTTTCGCGACGGCGGCGTCGTGCTCGCGGCAGACCCGGGGCATCTCGGGGTCGGCGAAGCCACAGACGTCGTTGACCATGTCGAACCCGCGAGCGAGCGCCTCGTCGGCGACCTCGTGATAGCGCGTCTCGATGGACCAGACCGCGTCGCCAGAGACGGATTCCATGGTCTCGACGGCGACGTCGAGCCGCTCCAGCTCCTGATCGGCCGAGAGGACGTCCAGCTTCTTGTTCGCCGATTCGAGCCCGACGTCGACGATGTCGGCTCCCTCGTCGATCAGCTCCTCGTCGACGTAGGCGGCCGCCTCGTCCGGCTCGTCGTAGACGCTCGGATCGTACGGCGACTCCTCGGAGACGTTCAGTACGCCCATGATGCGCGGGGGATGATCATCGCCGATCCCGAGCCCTGCGGCGTCCACGTTTCGCATATCCGTATCAGGGGCGCGACCACTAAAGGGTGCTCGGAACCGGCGGCGAGGACATCGGATCGGCCGCACGCAGCGACCGACGAGCAGTATGGTCCACGGGTCGTCATCCGTGAAAACCGATCGCTCAGTGCAGACGACGTGGCGAGCGATCCCGAACTCGGTCGGTTGTTTATAACCGTCTCCGACCAAGTGACGAGGTCGTTTATAAGCGATCTATGGCGGTCGGCGCGCTCCGGTGAGCGCCCGGAGGGCGCGAAATCGAGCGCGAGGGAGTTCGGACGGGTTCGCCGAGCGGTTTCCGGCGAACCCGTCCGAACGAGGCTGGGGAGGCGTGAGGCTGCGGTGCGGGTGCGGTGCGGCGGCGGTGCGGCGGCGGTGGTCGATCCTCGCTCGTCGCTCCGCCGACTGCCCCGGATCGTCGTCGCTACGTATAAGCAGCCACACGGGCCCCTCATGACCGGTTATAAATGAACCGCACAAACGATCGCTCGATCCGCAGCCGTGCGCTACCGGGTGATTCGTCAGGTACTGTCCGAACTCAAAGCCCGTGAGAACGGAACCCTGATGGTCTCGATGAAACGGCTATGGAGTAGCCTTGACATCCTCCCCGCACAAAACAGTAGTTGCCGAATCGGATCGTAACGGCCAACGATCGGGTTGAACGGCGGGCTTGGTTTATATATGCAATAAAAGAGTATATGAATGGAGTGCACCGAATGTGGCGATCAACATTCTCGATACGCAGCGCGTTGCATGGTTCGGCAACTACTGTAAAGCACGGGGCTTTCTCCTTGGTTTTCCGTAACCACTGCCCTCCGCACTCATATATAAACGGCTACCGTCGGGGTACGCTTTTGAAGATCAGCCACGAGAGTGCCTGCATTACCTCCCCTCACTCGCGGTCCCCATTTCGCGTCGGGGTCAGTACGGGGTGAGGAGGACGTCACCTCAGCCGAGTCGTCACCGATCCCACGAGCCCTCTTTATCGGTGATGCTATCATTACCTGCGACACATTATATCAATGGGAGAAATAGAAATAAATAATTAAGCGGCTCTAAATCGACGTCCCGCGTGCATGCCATTACAGACTCACCCGGCGTCAGAGACGCCGGACGCACGGCACGCGACCGCACCGCATTCGACTGCCGCCGCCTCCAAGACCGCCACTGGAGCGGTACACGGCGAACTCGCCGCCGGAGAACCGGTGGGAGGCCGGAGATGAACGACGACGCACGATCCGCTGAGCCCCTTTCTCCCGACGGCGGTACGGACCACCGGGGTTCCACGACCGATCCGGCGGACACAGAACACTTCGACACCGTCTCCGACGTGCTCACCGGCGACTACGTCGCCGTGAGCGCGGACACCTTTGCCGGGATCGCGATCGAACGGTTCCGCGAGTTCGCACCGACCGACGAGGACGAGACCACGGTCTACTACGTCTATGTCGTCGACGGCGAGGGCGACGATGGGGGTGATAACGGGGGGCACGGTGAACTTGTGGGCGTCCTCTCGCTCCGTGAGCTCCTGAACGCGCCCGAGGACGCGCAGGTCTCCGAGATCATGACGACGGACGTGATCGCGCTCGACGCCGACGCCGGGGTCGAACCCGCGGCCCGGCAGATGCGGGACCTCGAGTTCCCCGTCCTTCCGGTGACCGACGACGACGGCGTCCTCGTCGGCGTCGTCCGCGCCGACGACATGATGGGCGTCGTCGAGGAAGAGGCGACCGAGGACATGATGAAAAGCGCCGGGTTCTCCTTTTCCGACGCCGAGGAAGCCCGATCGTCGGCGATCCTCGAATCGTCGCTCGCCCGGATCCTTCGACTTCGACTCCCGTGGCTGCTCGTCGCGCTCGCCGGCGGACTCGCCGCCGGGCTCGTCATCGAGGGGTTCGAGGACACCCTCGAGGCCGTCATCGTGCTCGGCTTCTTCATTCCCGTCATCATGGACATGGGCGGCAACGTCGGCACGCAGGCGTCGACCATCTTCGTCCGCGGGCTCGCGCTCGGCCACATCGACGACGAGAACGCGATGCGTCACTTCGCCCGCGAGTCGAAAGTCGGACTCGCGATCGGGCTGATCATCGGTAGCATCGGCGCGCTCGCCGCCTACGGGTGGATAGCGGGACTCCGCGGCGAGACCGCCGACGCCGGCACCATCGCCTTCGTCATCTTCGTCTCGCTCGTCGCGGTCTGTATCATCGCGAGCCTCGTCGGCTACGTGATCCCCTGGATCGCCCACAAGCTGGATTACGATCCCGCGGCCGTCTCCGACCCGCTCGTGACGACGGTGAAGGACGTCTCCGCGCTCGTGATCTACTTCGGGCTCGCGACGGTGCTGCTCGCACACCTGTTATAACTCACGACCCGGCGCACCATCGATCGAGGAACCGGCGCACCGTCCACCCTTTATTTCGCTCCGTCACGAAGCGTCCGCCATGGAGCGGGTCCCACATCACGGGCGGGAGACCGCGTATCGCCGGTTCGACCGCGGCGGGGACGGACCGGCGCTCTGTTTCGTCCACGGCAGCGGCGGCACGGCGGACGTCTGGAAGGCGCAGGCACGCCTCGCCGATCGGTTCCCGGTCGTCGCGCTCGATCTCTCCGGTCACGGCGCGAGCGACGACGTCGATGCGGTCCCCGGTCCCGAGACGCTCGCCGCGTACGCGGACGACGTCGTCGCCGTCGCGGAGGCGGTAACGAAGGGTGGCCCGTCGGAGGAAACGGACGCGATCGTGCTCTGTGGCAACTCGCTCGGCGGCGCCGTCGCGCTGTGGGTCGCGCTCGAGCGCGACCTAGCCCTCGGCGGCCTCGTGCTCGCCGGAACCGGCGCGAGACTCGCGGTGCTCCGTGATCTCCTCGACTGGCTCGCCGACGACTTCGACCGAGCCGTCGCGTTCCTCCACGGCGAGGACCGGCTCTTTCACGATCCGCCCCCGGAGTACGTGGAGCTCTCCACGGCGGCGATGCGCGAGTGTGGCCGCGCGACCGTCGAACGCGACTTCCGTACGTGTCACACGTTCGACGTCCGCGACCGGCTCAACGAGGTAGCCACCCCGGCGCTCGCCGTCGTCGGCGAGCACGACGGGCTCACTCCGCCACGGTATCACGACGTCCTCGCCGACGGGATCGAACGCTGTGAGCGGGCCACCATCGAGGACGCCGCCCACCTCGCGATGCTGGAGGCGCCGGTCGCGTTCAACGCCGCGATCGTCGACTTCGCGGATCGGTTGGGCCGGTTCCGCGGGTGAGCGTCGGCGAACGCCGCGACGCATCCGGCTACCTTTTTGCGGTCCGGTTTCGATCCGACGCGTATGAACGACGAGCGTCGGAAGGCGAACAGGGAAGACGGTCCGGGCGCGGGCGGAAAGGACGGTCCGAGCGCGGACGGAAAGGACGGTCCGAGCGCGGGCGGAAAGGACGGTCCGAGCGCGGACGGCCGTGACGGGTCGACGGCGGCGGATGCGACCCGGGCCGACGAACCGACCGGGCGGACCGTCCGAACCGATGGGGGGGCGGATCGATCGGGCGGGAGCGGCGATGCGGACGCATCGGGCACCGACGGCGCCGCGGATCCGTCGACCACCGCCACAAACGGCGGTCCGGAGAATCCGGACATCGACGACCTGTTGAACAAACTCGACGCACTGGAGGCGACCGTCGACGACGCCGCCGAACGGCGCAAGGTCCGCCAGACGATCGCCTTAGTCGAGCGCATGCCGGGAAGCAAGGCGTTCACCACGCGGATCAGCAAGTACACGACCCGCGACATGGCCGAGTCGTTCGTCGGATCGGTCATCTTCGCGCTGCCGCTGTTGGTCGAGGACGGCGTCTTCGAGATCGCCGAGTGGTTCGTCGAGTTCACGCTCGCTGGCGTGCCGGTGTTTTTCATCGCGAACACGCTCTTCATTCTCGCCATGACCGCTGGACTGCTGTATTATGCCGATTTCAGACAGGTACAGGTGACGAACCCGATCCTCGGATTCATCCCCCGTCGCTACGTCGGCGTCCTCGGCGTCTCGCTTTTCACTGCCTTCCTGATGCTGCTCATGTGGGGTCGGCTCCACGAGGAGGACCCGACGACGATCGAGCAGCTCGGTCGGGTGACGGTGATCTGGGCGGCCGCCGCCTTCGGTGCGGCCTTAGGTGACATCCTCCCCGGCGAGTCACGGGGCGAGGACATCAGCGACATGTTCGATTGAGCGGCCGGGGATGCTCGACGACTGTTTTTGTACCGGCGGGCCGATCCGCGAGCATGAGCCGTGATGACCGGCCCGAACGGGGTCGTGGGGAGCACCGCCGAGGGGACGACGGATCGATCGACACGGGAACGGACGCCGGCGACGGGGTCGAGGATCCGAACATCGACGACCTGTTGAACAAACTCGACTCGCTGGAGGCGATCGTCGACGACGACGCCGAACGCGAGAAGGTCCGCCAGACGATCTCGCTCGTCGAACGAATGCCGGGAAGCAGAGCGTTCACGAGCCGCATCAGCACCTACACCGGTCGCGACGTCGCCGAGTCGTTCGTCGGCGGGATCCTCCTCTCGCTCCCGCTGTTGGTCGAGGACGGCGTCTTCGAGATCGCCGAGTGGTTCGCCGCCACGACGGTGGGGCCGGTACCGGTCTTCCTGACGCTCAACGTCGCCTTCGTCGTCGCCGTGACCGCGGGCGTGCTGTATTACGCGGACTTTCGGGACGTTCGCGTCCACAATCCCTTCCTCGGGGTGATCCCTCGTCGACTCGTCGCCGTCCTCCTCATCTCGTTCGCGGTCGCCTTCTCGACCATGCTGTTGTGGGGTCGGCTCCACGAGGCGGATCCGACCGCGCTGGAGGCGTTCGGGCGGGTGACGGTGATCTGGGCGGCCGCCGCCTTCGGCGCGTCGCTCGGAGACATCCTTCCCGGCCAGTCCGAGGGTACGGGGCTCGGCGAGCGGATCGGCGAGATCGGCGACTCGTTCCGGGACGACTGATCCGGCGTGTGGGGCCGTGTCGTGGCGGTCACGAAACGGACGCTCTTATACCCCTCGGCGGGCTATCCGGACGCATGATATTCGAGGGCCTCCCGACGACCCCCCGGTCGGGCGAGCTGGTCGACAAGGCCTTTTCACGGGCCGCACGCGCGGGCCATGCCAAGAGCGGCCACGAGGCCCAGGAGTCGATGCTGCGGACCGCGGGCAACGTCCTCTCGGACAACCTGGAGAACGTCGTCGTCTCCTGGCCGGACTTCGGCTTCGACGTCGATCCCTTTTATTACGAACTCGCCGACGCCATCGTCGACGTCGACGAGCTTCGGCAGTCACTCTCGCGGGTGATGTGGACTGCTCGTCGGATCGAGGACCTCCGCGACGAGTACACCACGAAGCTGCGCGGCTCGGACCTCGACGCCGCGAAGAAACACCGCAAGCAGGCGTTCGCGCGCATGGCCGACCTGATGGATGAGATCGAAGACGACCTCCTGATGATCGGCGAGGCTCGGGACGCGCTCCGTGACCTGCCCGACATCCGGCCGGACGAGCCCGCCATCGTCGTCGCCGGCTATCCGAACGTCGGCAAGTCCTCGTTCGTCAACGCGGTCACCCGCGCCTCGAACGAGATCGCCGAGTACCCGTTCACGACGACGGGCGTGCAGGTCGGACACTTCGATCGAGATCACGTTCGCTATCAGATCGTCGACACGCCGGGGCTGCTCGACCGCCCCGCCGACGAGCGCAACGACATCGAAAGCCAGGCGGTCAGCGCGCTCGAACATCTCGCGGACGTCGTCCTCTTCGTGCTCGATCCCTCCGGCGACTGTGGCTATCCCCTCGACGTCCAGCTCGAGCTTCGCCGCGAGGTTCGGGCGCTCTTCGACGAATCGATCCCCGTGCTCACCGTCGCGAACAAACACGATCGGTTCGAGGCGGTACGGGCGGAGGCGGTCGACGCGACGATGAGCGTCACCGCGAACGAGAACGTCGATCGGGTCCTTGACATGGTGGTCGACGCGGTCGACTACGAGCCCGATCTGCCGACGCGCGAGCAGTCCGACGAGTAGGAGGGATCGATGGACGGGCTCGTCCCCGAGCCGCTCCGCGAGTCACCCCGTGGGTCGATCCGGGGCGGCGTCGTTCAGCCGCTCCGTTCGACGGTCACCAGCCGCACCTCGACGCTGACCGGTCCGCCGATCACCGACTCGATGCGCGCATCGAGCGCCGTGGCGACGCTCTCGATTCCCGTCCCGGGCGGCGCGCCGATCGTGACCACCACGCGTTCGGTCGTCCGCGGCGGGACGTTTCCGGAGCGTTCGACCTCGAGTTCGAGCAGCTCCATTTCGGCGTCGATGGCGGCCAGTTCGTCGCCCACGGCGCTTCTGATCTCGGCTTCCGTCGTCGTCGCGACGTAGGAGTCGTACGTCACGCCGCCAAGGAAGACGGAGAGAAACGCGATGGCGGCGACGAGGACGGCCGCCCGCTTGATGAGTGCCGACCGCGCCTCGTCCTCTCGGAACCATCGTTGCGGTCGATAGCCCTCGTACCAGAGCATGACGAGCGCCGCGAGGTTGATCGAGAGCACGTTCACCAGAACGAGCACGCCCGCGCCGAGCGCGAGCCGCGGAACGTTGAAGGCGATGCCGATGCCGACGGCGGCCGCCGGTGGAATGAGCGCGACCGCGATCATGACGCCGACGAGCGCGGCGGAGACGCCGGTCATGAGCGAGACGATGCCCGCGACGCCCGCACCGAGTGCGACCGCGAGCACGAGCACGTTCGGCGCCAGCCGCTCGGAGACCTCCGCGAGCGCCAGCGGGTCGATCCCCGGCGGCACGAGGTTCGCCGCGCGCAGCAGCGCCGCGAACGCGGCCGCGGAGCCGATCGCGAGGACGACCCCGAGGGCTTGGAGGCGCACGCCGCGTCTGAACAACTCGTCGTCATCCACGACCGTGCCGACCGCGGCCGACATCGCCGGGCCGATGAGCGGAGCGATCACCATCGAGCCGACGACGGTCGCCGGCGAGTCGAGGAGCAGCCCGGCGGTGGCGATCACCGCCGACAGCACCGTCATCAACACGTACGTCTCGATGCCGGAGACCAGCCCGGTCGCCTTCGTCCGGAGCTCCTGCGTCGAAATGCGATCCTCCCCGCGTTCGGACTCCTCCGCGTACTGCGCTTCGAGCGTGTCGAACCGGCGGGAGATGACGGTCTCGGCGGCGACGATGACGGTGTAGGTCCGCTCGTCGATGCCCGCCTCGCGGAGCCGTTCGAGCACCGGCTCGACGGCGGCCGTCGGGAGCGGAAACGTCGCGACCGCGGTGTACTCGCGCCCGCTCGTTTCGTCGGTGATGACGTAGTCGATCCCCTCCTCATCCAACGCGCGGACGACGGCCGCGCGTTTTCCGGCGGGAATCATAACCTGTACGAGTCGCACGGGTTGCGGTCGGCCGCACGGCGCTTATATGTCCGGGATCGGATCCGCGGTCACCATCGCGTCGTCGGAAACGGAACTTTAAAGCGCGAATCCCGCCCAACACACGACAAGAATGCATACGCCCCTGCTCATCGACGCGTTCCTGCTCGATTATCATCTGGGCCACGTCCTGATCTTAGCGTTCATCGCCTCCCTGCTCGGCGCCGCGCCGCTGAAGTCCCAGAAAGTGATCTCCCTCGTCGTCATGGGCTTCGGTGCGATCTTTCTCATGGCGCCGTTCACGACGATGCCGGCGACGTACATCCTCTTCGGGATCGCGCTCGCGGTCGTCGGTCCGCTGCTGTGGACGACCGCAGACTCGTGATCTGACCGCCGACTCGTGATCTGACCGCCGACTCGTGATCTGACCGCCGACTCGTGATCTGACCGCCGACTCGTGATCTGACCACGAACTCCGGGCCCGCGGCTCGGTTCTCCCGTGTTCGCCGCGTTCGATCCCTCCGTTCCCACTCAACCCGGATCCCGCTCCTTTTTGCGTCCCGGCCTCCACCGACCTGCATGATCACGGTACGGGCACCGGCAACGAGCGCGAACCTCGGGAGCGGCTTCGACGTCTTCGGCGCCGCGCTCTCCCGCCCGGCCGACGTCGTCACGGTCGAGAAGGCCGAGCGGACGACGATCGAGGTGACCGGCGTCGGCGCCCAGTACATCCCGGAGGACCCGGAGAAGAACACGGTCGGCGCGGTCGTCGAGGAGCTCGACGCCCCCGCGCACATCCACATCGACAAGGGGGTGCGCCCCGCCTCCGGGCTCGGCTCCTCGGCCGCCAGCGCCGCGGGTGCCGCCGTCGCGCTCAACCGCCTGTATGACCGCGGACTCTCCCGCACGGAGCTCGTCCCCATCGCGGCCGAGGGCGAGGCGGTCGTCTCCGGCGTCGCCCACTCGGATAACGTCGCGCCGTCGCTGCTGGGCGGGTTCACAATCACGAGCCGGGATGGCACACACGCGGTGAGCGCGGACGTCCCGCTCGTCGTCTGCCTGCCCGACGTCGCGGTGTCGACGCGTGACGCCCGACGAGTCGTCCCCGAATCGGCCTCGATGGAGGCGCTCGTCGAGACCGTCGGCAACGCCGCCACGCTGACCGTCGGCATGTGCCGCTCGGATCCCGAGCTCGTCGGTACGGGGATGGACGACCCCGTCGTCACGCCCGAGCGTGCCCGCCTGATCACCGGCTACGACGAGGTCCGCGAGCGTGCCTTCACGGCGGGCGCGACCGGCGTCACCGTCAGCGGTGCGGGGCCGGCGATCGTCGCCGCCTGTCACGACGGCGACCGTCGGCACATCGCCGCCGCCATGCTGGAGGGATTCTCCGACGCCGGCATCGACGCTCGCGCGTACCAGACCCGGATCGGACGGGGTGCGACGGTGTTGGAGGAGTAGCGGACGAGCCGGACCGTCTTCCGTTTGACGCCGGCTATCGATCGGTGTTCGCTCCCCATCGTCGGACGAGTTCGAGTGCCGTCCCGAGTGGGGGTCGGATCTAGACGCCGCGACCCTGCAGCCGCTCCTCCTCGGGGATCGAGTCGTTCGACTGCCCTTTCATCCCCTTGCCCGTTCCGGAGGCGATTCGCGCGAGCTCCTCGGGGTCGTCCCAGTTGTTGACGGCCTCGACGACGGCTTCGCCCATCCGGACGGGGTCCTCCGCGCCGAAGATGCCGGAGCCGACGAAGATGCCGTCACAGCCGTGATACATCATCAGCGCCGCGTCGGCGGGGGTCGCGATGCCGCCCGCCGCGAAGTTGACGACCGGAAGCCGGCCGGCCTCCGCAGTCTCGTGGACGAGGTCGCGGGGCGCGCCGTGCTCGCGGGCCCACTTCTCGCGCTCCTCGTAGTTGAGTCCGGTGAGCGTCCGGATCTGGTGTTTGATGGTGCGCTGGTGTTTGACCGCTTGGTTGACGTCCCCGGTACCGGCCTCGCCCTTCGTCCGGATCATCGCCGCGCCCTCGCGGATACGGCGGAGCGCCTCGGGGAGGTTCCGGGCGCCACAGACGAACGGCGCCGTGAAGTCACGCTTGTCGGTGTGGTACTCGTCGTCGGCGGGCGTGAGAACCTCGGACTCGTCGATCATGTCGACGCCGAGTGCCTCGAGAATCTCGGACTCCTTTCGGTGGCCGATACGGGACTTCCCCATCACTGGAATCGACACCTCGTCGATGATCTCCGGTACGCGCTCGGGGTCGGGCATCCGCGCGACGCCGCCACGCTTGCGGATGTCCGCCGGCACGTTCTCGAGGACCATCACCGCGACCGCGCCGGCGTCCTCGGCGATGCGGGCCTGCTCCCGATTGACGACGTCCATGATGACTCCCCCTTTCTGCATTCGCGCGAAGCCGCGTTTGACCAGTTCGGTCCCCCGCTTCAACTCCTCCAGATCCGTGGCCTCTGGCATGAACGATCGTAGGGTCGGCGCACACTTAACGGGTCGCTTTCGGCCCCATCTGCCGGAGCGCTTCGGCGGCCGTTCCGGCTCGTTTTGCCGGAGTTAGCTCCCCTCGTCGCCCTCGAACGATCGTCCGATCGGCGTCGCCTCGTCGACGACGCCGGACAGTCCAAGTCGCTCGATCGTCTCCGCCGTCGGGAGCCCGTTCGGTCCCCAGCCACGCGCCCGATAGTAGTCCTCGAGCAGCGACTCGAACGCCGTCGGATCGATCCGACTTCCGGCCGCCGGTCCGTCCGGGATCGGCTCCGTGAACGCGGCCGGGAGCCGGTCGTCATCGCGGTCGACACCCTCCCTCGCGTTGAACAGCCGCACGAGCGTCCAGATCCGCTCTCCACACCGCCGAAGGTCGGTCGGGTCCGCCGGGATCGCGGCGTCAGTTGCCCTCGCGTGCGCCGCGGCGAACGCCGACCCACAGTCCTCCCACAGCGTCTCACCGGCGAAATCGTCGGCGACGAGGCTCCACAGCACGGATCTGACGTTCTGTGCGCCGATCACCGCGGCGACCCGGTCCTCGTCATCCCACGCGGCGAAGACCTCCTCCTCGATCGGGCGGGCTCGCCGATGACAGCCCCCGCGGTCGCTCGTCGCGTACGCGAGTGCCATCCCGACCGCAACGCGCGGATCGTACCCCGGCAACGACATGGATTTCATCGTCGGAATCGCGTCGTGGCCGAAGCGGTCGGCCGCGACGTCGACCCCGGAACGGAGCGCGTCGAGGAGGTCGTCGACGGCGGATGCGTGGTCGTCCCCGCTCCTCGACTCCGACGGTCCCCTCGGCGTCGACGTCGCCTCCGCGATCGCGAGGACGAGCGCCCGAGCGGCCTCGGCGTCGCCGAACGTCACGTCCTCGACGTCGATTCCGCCGGGCAGCGTTCCCGTAACGGTGATCGCGTCGGCCTCGTTCGCGAGGGCGACCCACGCGACGGCGGTACCGGCCTCGATCACGTCGACGCCCAGCCGGTCACAGAGCCCGCCGAGCGCCGCGACGGCGTCGAAGTCGTCAACGCCGAGGCCGGCCCCAAGCGTCATCGACGCGGCGCCGCGAGGGACCGTCTCGCCCGCCTCCGTTTCGACCCGAAAGCCACCGGGGACCGACTCGTCGGGATCCTCCCGGCCGGTCGCCGCCGATCGGGCGGCGGCGATCCCCACCTCCTCGACGCCGTCGAACCGCCCACCCTGCCATCCCTCGGTCGCGAGCGCGCCGACCGCATCGGCGAAGTCGACCGATTCGAGCGTCTCGGCGGCCCCCTGCCATCGACCGACGTCATCCTCGGCGTACCGCTCGGTTGCGGCCGAACGGAGCGTCGCGAGCTCCTCGGTCGGCGGCTTGGCCGGCGGTCCGCGGGCGATCACGGCCTTGAGCCCCTTCGTGCCCATGACCGCTCCCGCGCCGCCGCGTCCGGCGTGATGTTCGCCGCCGTCGCTGGCGATCGTCGCGTATCGAACGCCACGCTCGCCGGCCGGCCCGACGCACGCGACGGCGGCGTCCGGATGTGCGGCCGCGGTCTCGCTCGCGTCGGCGCCCCACGTCTCCGCGGGGCGGATCCGGGCGTCGCCATCGTCGATCTCGATCCGGACCGGCTCCGTCGCAGCGCCGGAGACGAGCAGGCCGAGACAGTCGTCGAGGCTCCCCGCCAGCCGCGCCGCGAACGTCCCGCCGGCGTACGAGTCGAGAAACAGCCCGGTCAACGGCGACTTGGTCACCGCGGCGTATCGGGGTTCGCCCGGGAGCGATCCGGAGAGCGGACCGACCCAGAACCCGAGCATGTTCCCCTCGCCGAGCGGATCGATCCCGGCGTCGAGCTCCTCGTAGAGGTAGCGCGCGCCGAGCCCCTTGCCGCCGAGGAATCGCCGTCGCCACTGCTCGGGTACGCGTTCGCGGGTGACGGCGCCGTCAGCCAGGTTCGCCCGAAGCACGTGGACGCGATCCGTCATTCAGTGTCACGGATCGTGGGCGGCCGGACGTATATGCGGTCCGGTCGCCCCGTCGAGACGCGCTCGGCGCGTCGATCGACCGCAAACGCGAAATCCCCGCGCCGAGTGGATCCCGACATGACGACCGGAGCCATCGTCGCGGGCGGCCGTTCGACGCGGTTCGGAGAGGCCGATAAGTCGGTCGCGCCGCTCTCGGGCGTTCCGATGGTACGGCGGGTGGCGAACCGACTCGCCGGTGCGGACGACCCGGTACCGCCCGGTTCCGAGCGCGCGTCGAGCGGGAAGTCCGTCGTCGACGACCTCGTGATCAACTGCCGTGCGGACCAGCGGGACGCGATCGAGGTGGCGCTCGACGGCATCTCCCTGCCGGTCCGGTGGGCGATCGACGAGGAGCCGGATCTCGGTCCGATGGCGGGGATCCGCAACGCCTGTCGGGCGGCTCCGGGTGAGTACGCCCTCGTGGTCGCCTGCGACATGCCGTTCGTCGACCCCGCCTTCGTCGAGACGCTGTTCGCGGACGCGGCGGGCCACGACGCCGCGGTCCCGCGGCTTTCGGATCGCTGGTACCAGACGACGCAGGCCGTCTATCGCGCAGGGGCCATGGCCGACGCCTGCGAGCGAGCGCTCGCCCGCGGCGACCGCAAGATCATCGATCCGCTGTTCGATCTGGAGTTCGTCGTCGTCGACGATGCGACGATCCGGAAGCGAACCGACGAGCGAACCTTCGAGAACGTCAACACCGACGCCGATCTGGAAGCGGCCGAGGCCGCCATCGAGATTGCCCTCGAGTAGTCGTCCTCGAGCAGCCGTTCCGGAGTGATCGTCCTCGAGTAGTCGTCCCGGAGTGATCGTCCGTCGGGATGCCCCCTCCCCCCACCATCCGAGCGATGCCGGCGACCCGCGCCGCCGGCCGAACCCTTTTGGCCGCCCTTCGTAACCGTCACGCATGGACACCAAAGCGGTCGCCACGTCCGTCGAGGACCGGCGCGAGCAGCTCGTCGAACTGTCGAGGAACATCTGGAGCCATCCGCAGCCCGCGTTCGAGGAGACCGACGCCGCCGAGCGGCTGATCGAGGCCCTCGCCGACCGCGGCTTCGCGGTCGAGGTCGGCGTCGGCGACGTCGAGACGGCGTTCGTCGCCCGCTACGGCGAGGGGGAGCCGGTCGTCGGGACGATGGGCGAATACGACGCGCTCCCCGGCCTCTCCCAGCGCGTGGCCGCGGAACGGGATCCGGTCGAGGAGGGCGGGGCGGGCCACGGCTGTGGGCACAACCTCTTCGGGGTCGGCTCGCTGGGCGGCGCGCTCGCGGTCGCGGACGCCATCGACGAGGGGCTCGAGGGAACCGTCGTCTACGCCGGCACGCCCGCGGAGGAGGCGGGCTCCGGGAAGATGTACATGGCCCGTGCGGGCGCCTTCGACGACGTCGACGCGCTCGTCTCCTGGCACCCCGGTTGGTATACCGCACCCAGCAAGGCGTCGTGTCTCGCGGTCGATAGCTTCGAGGTGACCGTGCGGGGCGAGTCCTCACACGCCGCGGCGGCGCCGGAGGCCGGTCGGAGCGCGCTCGACGGGCTCCAGCTGCTCAACACCGCCGTCGAGTACATGCGCGAGCACGTGCCCGACCCCGTCCGGCTCCACTACGTCATCACCGACGGCGGCGGTGCCGCGAACGTCGTGCCGCCGGAGGCGACCGCGGAGTACCTCGTGCGCGCGCCGAGCCGCGAGCTCGTCGAGGAGGTGAGCGACTGGTTCCGGAACGCGGCCCGCGGCGCGGCGCTGATGGCCGACGTCGACGTCGAGGTGACCCAGACCGCCGGCATCTACGGCGTCCGCCCGAACGAGACGCTCGGCGACGCCATCCGCGAGACGATGGACGACCTCGGCTCGTTCGAGGTCGAGGACGCGGCGTTCGCGGCGGAGCTACACGACACGCTCGGCGACGTGTCGGACGCGGTCGCGGAGCTGCCCGAGGACGTTCGCGACCGCGCACGCGACGCGGCCTACTTCACCGAGCCGATCGACGCGCTCGACGCCGGCACCATCGGGTCGTACTCGACGGACTCGGGCGACGTGAGCCAGGTCGTCCCGCTCGGCCGGATGACGACCGCGACGTTCCCGGTGGGCACCCCGTTGCACTCCTGGCAGGCGGTCGCCGCCAGCGGCTCGACCGGCGTCGGCGGGATGTGTTACGCCGCGAAGACGATCGGCGGCACCCTCGTCCGGCTGCTGTCGGACGACGAGCTGCGTGCCGAGGTCGTCGCCGAGTTCGAGGAACGCGGCGGCGCGGAAGGCTACGAGCCGGCGATGCCGGCGGACGCGGATCCCTACGAGCTGTTCGACGTCGAACGTCGGCCACTCGACGTCGACCTCGACGGACGCGTCGAGGCCGCGAACGCCGACGACTGAGGTCATAGCTGCTGACGACCGAAGCCACGAGTGCTAACGACTGAGGTCGGTCGTCGGCTCACGGTGATGACCGTCAGCGAATCAACGACGTCGATCCGTGAACGTTCGCCGCTCGCCGGCCTCATTCGTCCCGGCGCGTTCCGTCCCGTACGGCCTCGACGACCGCCCGCGCAAGCGCGTCGAAGTCGGCGTCGTCGGGAACGACGTCGACGTCGATCCCGTGTTCCGCCGCCGTCTCCGCAGTCGGCGGGCCGATCGCGGCGACGACGGCGTCGTTCAGCCCGTCGATCGCGGCCTGCCGCACCCCGCGCTCGACGGCCGCATCGAGGAAGTGGGCCACGGTGAGCGAGGAGGTGAACGCGACCGCGTCCAGCTCGCCGCCCGCGGCGAGCGTCGCCGACTCCCCGCTTCCATCGGGCCTCGTGAGCCGGTAGAGGACGGTCTCGTTGACGTCGGCGCCCGCGTCGCGGAGCCCATGTAAGAGGACGTCGCTGCCGTGATCCGATCGGGCGACCTCCACGCGCTCGCCGGCCACCCCCTCACTTTTAAGCGCCGCGACGAGTCCGGCGGAGGTGTACTCCTCGGGAACCAGATCGACCGTCCAGCCGGCCTCACGGGCGGCGGCCGCGGTCGCGGGGCCGATGGCGACGAGGGTCGCATCGCCGGGCTCCCAGCCGGCTTCGGCCGCGAGCTCGACGCCGGTCTTGCTCGTGAGGACCACGTAGCGCCCTTCCGCGGGCGTCGCGCCGGTCGGCTCGACCGCGAGCATCGGGTCGGGGACGGGATCGGCACCGAGCGCGCCGAGCCGGTCGACCGCGCTCTCGATCCGCTCGTCATCGGGGCGGAAGACGGCGATTCGGGGACGGTCTGATGTCGTCCATGAGCCCTCAGCGCCGTCGTCGTCACCGTGGTCGTCGGCCTTCTCGCCGGCACCGGACCGGCTCATCGTTCGGCCTCCGACGTGGTCGCGTTCCGGAGGTGCTCCAGCACGCGCTCGCGGGTCGCGGCGACCTCGCCGATCACGGTGATCGCGGGCGGCTCGATCCCGGCCTCGTCGCGTACGTCGACGATCGTTTCGAGGGTGCCGGTCGCGACGCGCATGTCGGGCCACGTCGCCCGCTCGACGAGCGCGACGGGCGTGTCGGCGTCGAGGCCCGCCTCCCGGAGTTCGGCGACGTAGTCGGGGAGCTTGCCGACGCCCATCAACACGACGATGGTGCCGCCCGTGGCCGCCAGCGCATCCCATTCCACCGCGGACTCCTCCTTCGTCGGGTCCTCGTGGCCGGTGACGAACGAGACGGATGAGGCGTGGTCCCGATGGGTGACGGGGATTCCGGCAACGGCCGGGCCGGAGATGGCGGAGGTGACGCCGGGGACGACCTCGAAGGGAACGCCGTGTTCGGCGAGATGGTCGGCCTCCTCGCCGCCGCGCCCGAAGACGAACGGGTCGCCGCCCTTGAGCCGGACGACGGTCAGTCCCTCCTCGGCCAGCTCGACGAGCCGGCGGTTGGTGTACTCCTGTGGCGTCCACTCGCCGCCCGCCCGCTTCCCGACGTCCTCGCGTTTCTCCTCCGGGATCCGGCCGAGGATCTCCGGTCCGGGGAGTTTGTCGTGGAGGACGACGTCGGCCTCGTCGATCAACCGCGCCGCCCGCACCGTCAGCAGGTCCGGGTCGCCGGGACCGGAGCCGACGAGGTAGACGACGCCGGTCCCGGTGCCGTCGGCTCCGTCGCCGTCGATTCCGTCCCCGCCGGTTCCGCCGGTTCCGCCGGTGCCGTCGGCTCCGTCGCCGTCGATTCCGTCGCCGCCGGTTCCGCCGTCGTCGACCTCAGTCATTCGTCGTCCACCTCCGCGCGGGCGGCGGCGATCAGTTCGTCGGCGCCCCGGTCCGCGAGGTCGGCCGCGAACGCCTCGGCCGCCTTCGCGTGGTTCCGTATCGGGAGATCACGGGTGTCGGCGATCTCCTCGGTGCCGTCCGTCGAGAGGATCCGAGCGCGAACGTTGACGTGCTCGCCCTGCACGAGCGCGGCCACCCCGATCGGTGCGATGCAGCCGCCGTTGAGTTCGGCGAGCACCGTTCGCTCGACCGTCGTCGCAACCCGCGTTCGCGGATGATCGACGGCCGACCGCACCGACTCGATCACGTCCGGATCGGTCGCGGTGACGGCGATCGCTCCCTGTCCGGCGGCGGGCACGAACTCCTCACGCGCCAGCCGCGTCATCGGGACCGCGTCGTCGAGCCCCGAGCGGACGAGTCCGGCCTCCGCGAGCACCAACGCGTCGTACTCGACGTCGACGGAGCGCTCCATCGCCGAGCGTTCGAGCTCCGAGCAGTCGTCGAACCACTCCTCGACCGTGCGGTCGAAGTCGACGTCGACGTCGTCAGCGCTCACGGCGTCGTCCGTACTCACGGCCTCGTCCGCGCTCGCGGCCTCGTCCCCGGTTTCCTCCTCGCCTCTCTGCTCCGCGGTCAACGCGCGGACCTCGCCGGAGGCGATCAGCCGGCGCTCGTGTTCCGCCTGCAGCCCGGGCGCGAGCAGCTTCTCGATCCGGGTGTCGACGTTTCCGCGGATCGGCTCGACCTCCAGGTCGGGGCGGGCAGCCTTGATCTGGGCGGTTCGTCGAAGCGATCCGGTGCCGATCACGGCCCCCGACGGGAGATCCGCGAGCCCGAGCCCGTCGGGGTGGACGAGCACGTCGCCGGCGGGAGCACGCTCCGGGACGCCGGCGATGACGAGGCCGTCCGCTCCCATTCCCTCGGTCGGCACGTCCTTTAACGAATGGACGGCAAGGTCGGCATCGCCGGCGATCACCTCCTCGTCGAGCGCGTGGACGAACGCGCCGATCCGGCCGAGTCGATGTATCAGTTCGTCGCGTATCTCGTCGCCACGAGTCTCGACACGACGGATCTCGACGTCGCGTCGGCGACTCGACAGGGCGTCACGGACGGTCCCGGCCTGCCGAAGCGCGAGGTCCGATCCGCGGGTGGCGAGTCTGAGCGTGTCGGTCATGAGTGATCCGAGCATCCCCGGACTCAAAAGGGCACCAGTTCGGCCGCCACCGGGTCATCGGAACGAAAAGAACCATACCAAGCGGTTGCGTCCGGACGCATGACATGGGTGGTTGGCTCCGTGGCGTCGGCGTGCTCGGCGTCGCCGCAGCCGGCGTCCTCCTCGCGCTCGTTCACGCCGGACGCCTCCTCGAAACCAGGCCGTTCACGACGGAACCACTCGGATCGATCGCGGCCGCGACGATGCTCGTCCTCGCGGCGGCGCTGCTTCCGACGGCCCTCCGGCTACAGCGTCGCCGTCCGACCGCTCGGGAGGTCGCTCGCGTCTGGAGCTGGATCCTGATCGCGACCGCCGCCGTGACCGTGACCGTGACGCTGGTGATCGCCGCTGCGCCGATGACCACGCCCGGCGGCGGCCGCCTCGTCCTCGGCGGCTCCGTCGGCGTTCCCGATCCGGTGGCGCTTTTCACGTTCGGCGTCGCCTTCGGCGTGGTCGTCGGCTCGTATGACCTGTCGATCCGGCGCCGGGCAGCGGCGTACCACGAGGCACGCGAGATGACGGAACGCGAACACGAGCGCCTCTCCGCGCTGTTCGAGGGAGCGCCGAACTCGACGATCTTCTTCGAGTACGTCGACGGCGACCCGATCGTATTGGACGTCAACACCGCCTTCGAGGAGACGTTCGGCTACCCGGAAGCGGAGATACGCGGTCGATCGATCGACGAATACGTCGTCCCGCCCGACCGCCGTGAGGAGGCAGCCCGGATCAACGAACGGCTGAGCGACAAGGATCTGCAACTGCGGGTCACCCGCCGAACCGCCGACGGCGATCGGGATTTCATCCTCTACACCATCCCGCTCCCCGACCGTCCCGAACGAGGATTCGCGACGTACGTCGACATCACGGCCGAAAAGCGGAGCGAACAGCGTCTCCAGGTGCTCAATCGCGTCCTCAGACACGACCTTCGAAACTCGATGAACGTCGTCATCGGCCACGCCGATAACCTCGCGTCCCCCGACGCCGACGTCGAACCCGCCGTGGCCGCCCGTGCGATCCGTGCCCGCGCCGAGACGCTCCTCTCACGTGGGCGGAAGGCTCGCGGGATCGAACGCCTCCTCGAAGCCGGTACGGGCACCCGGACGGTCGACGTCGCCGATCTGGTCGGCCGACGCGTGCGGCGTGCACGGGCGGACGGGGATCTGACCGTCGATCTCGACGTTCCCGACGCCCCCGCGTGGGCGACCGTTTCCGATCGGTTCGACGTCGCCGTCGACAACCTCCTCGAGAACGTCGCCGACCACGGCGGCGGCACGGCGGCGGTGACCGTCACCGCCGGCGATCCGGCGACCGGAAGGGCGGCGATCGTCACCGTTCGGGATCGAGGACCAGGCATTCCGTCCGGCGAGATCGACGCGTTGAACCGCGAGATCGAGACGCCACTCGAACATGCAAGCGGATTGGGGCTCTGGCTCGTCACGTGGACGGTTCGTGACGCGGGCGGAACGATCCGATTCGACAATCACGCGGACGGGGCCGAGGTTCGCCTCGAACTGCCGGCCGCGGAATCACCGTAGGCGTACACGGGCACGAATCGGGCCGTCTCGGAGTCCTCCGGGCTGGTGGCAACACGTGCCGAACCGAAGACGTGTTGACCCTCGGGCCCGAACGGCCGGTAATGGGAGTTCAAGAACAGTACCCGTTCGACGTCGAGGCGGTCCGCGCCGACTTTCCGATCCTCGATCGGCTCGTCGGCGGCGACCCCACGTCGGTCGGGCAGGACGAGCACGACGACACGCCGCTCGTCTACCTCGACAACGCGGCGACGACGCACACCCCGGAACCGGTGGTCGACGCCATCGCGAACTACTACCGCGGCTACAACTCCAACGTTCACCGCGGGATCCACCAGCTGAGCCAGGAGGCCTCCGTCGCCTACGAGGAGGCCCACGACACGGTCGCCGACTTCATCGGCGCGGCGGGTCGCGAGGAGGTCGTCTTCACGAAGAACACGACGGAGGCGCTGAACCTCGTCGCGTACGCGTGGGGACTGGAGGAGCTCTCGCCGGGCGACAACGTCGTGCTCACCGAGATGGAGCACCACGCCTCGCTCGTCACCTGGCAGCAGATCGGCAAGAAGACCGGCGCGGACGTCCGGTTCATCGAGGTGACCGAGGACGGCACGCTCGACATGGCCGACGCAGCCGAGAAGATCGACGACGACACGGAGATGGTCTCCGTCGTCCACGTCTCGAACACGCTCGGGACCGTGAACCCGATCCGCGAGCTGGCCGATCTGGCCCACGAACGGGACGCGCTGATCTTCGCGGACGCCGCCCAATCCGTCCCGACCCGGCCGGTCGACGTCGGCGATCTCGACGTCGACTTCCTCGCGTTCTCGGGCCACAAGATGTGCGGACCGACCGGCATCGGCGCGCTCTACGGTCGCGAGTCGATCCTCGACGCGATGAGTCCGTACCTCTACGGCGGCGAGATGATCCGCCGGGTCACCTTCGAGGACTCGACGTGGGAGGATCTCCCGTGGAAGTTCGAGGCGGGAACGCCCTCGATCGCCCAGGGGATCGCGCTCGCCGCCGCCGTCGAGTACATGCAGGAGATCGGCATGGAGCACGTGCAGGCCCACGAGGAGCTGCTCGCGGAGTACGCCTACGACCGGCTGAGCGACCTCGGCTGCGTGGAGATCTACGGCCCGCCCGGCGACGAGCGCGGCGGACTGGTCTCGTTTAACGTCGACGGCGTCCACGCGCACGACCTCTCCAGCATCCTCAACGACTACGGCGTCGCGGTGCGCGCCGGCGACCACTGCACCCAGCCGCTCCACGAGAAGATGGGGGTTGCCGCCTCCGCGCGAGCGTCGTTTTACGTCTACAACACCGTCGAGGAGGTTGACGCGCTGATCGAGGCGGTTCGCGAGGCGCACGAGCTGTTCGCGTAGCCCTCGGTTCGGGAACGGCTGAGACCTCGAACCCGTCCGGACGGCGGCGCGTCCGGACCGACGGAACGCTTTTGACGTGAAGCGGCCTACGTACACCCGATATGGGACTGGGCTCGGACATGTACCGACAGCAGATCCTCGACCACTACAAGAACCCGCGGAACTACGGGGAACTCGAGGATCCGGACTTCACGCACGTCGGCGAGAATCCCTCCTGTGGCGACACGATCCGCGTCGACGTCGCGCTCGACGACGACGAGGAGACGATAGCCGCCGTCCGCTTTTCGGGCGACGGGTGTGCCATCTCGATGGCTTCCGCGAGCATGCTCTCCGAGCGGCTGGAGGGAATGACCATCGAGGAGCTACACGAGCTGGAGACGGACGACATCACGGAGATGCTCGGGGTCGAGATCTCGCCGATGCGCGTGAAGTGTGCCGTCCTCGGCCGGCAGGTCACACAGGACGGCGCGAAGATCCATCGCGGCGAGATCGACGTCGATCGGACGAACCTCGAGGAGTGACCGGCCGCCCCGATCCGGACGTCACGGGCGTCGCATCGATTGACCGTTCCGATCCGAGCCCGCGGGACTTTTCGGTATGAACCGCGTTACCCCGTCCATGAGCGACGGGTTCGACAAGGAGGCCGAACGGGAGAAGCTTCGAAAGAAGTTCGCGAAGGACGAAAGGAAGCGCGAGAACACCCAGCGGATGTCGGAGCTGTTGTTGAAGGGTGCGACGATGACGAACCGCCACTGTGAGACGTGCAGCGACCCGATCTTCCGACACGACGGGCGGGAGTTCTGCCCGACCTGCAACGTGTCGACCGGCGCGGAGGGGAACGCCGACGCGGCGACGGACGCACGAACCGATCAAGCGACTTCCGGGGCCACCGACGTCGTGAACGCCTCGGCCGACGTGAACGGGACGGACACGCGCGAGTCGATCACGACGGGACCGGCCGCCGCCGACCGCGGCGGATCCGGGGACCGCCCGTCCGCCGACGATCCGATCGCCGACGATCCCGCCGCCGCTGCCGCGGCACCCGGTACGCCCGCCGGTCGCGACGCGCCCCGGACGGGTACCGGGCAGCGTAGCGGCGGCGGCGACCTCACGGCCGCCCGCGAGTCACTCGTGCGGACGCTGACTCGGTTCTCGCGGGCCGCGGAGGAAACTGACGACCCGCGGCGTGCCCGTGAACACCTTCGTGCGGCCCGAGAGGCGGCCGAGGCCCTGCGCGCGCTGGAGTGAATCGGGGGCCGTCGACGGCTCCTCGACGGCAGGCCGCCCGACGGTTCCAGTAGGGGAAACCGCTCCCTGAACGGCGGAGAGGATGTCACGTGACGTCGGCCGGACGGTGTGGCGTCACTCGTACGGACTCGCGACGACGTCGCGGATCCGATCGGCGGTGACCGATCCGACGCCGTCGACCTCGAGCAGCGCCTCCTCGTCGGCGGTCATCACCGCCTCGACGCTGCCGAAGTGCGCCAGAAGCGATCGTGCGGTGATCGGCCCGATGTCGGCGATGCTCGAGACGACGTACTCCTGTTGTTCGGCGCGGGTCTTCGTCGTCTTTTCGCCGTGGACGCTCACCTCGCGGTCGCGCGTCTCCTGCTCGCGGCGGGCGATCGTCGCCAACAGCTCCGTGGTATCCGTCTCGCCTTCGGTCCGAAGGACGCTGACGCCGAAGTCTACCGCGAGCGCCGAGAGCGCGCCGCGGATCGCGTTCGGATCGATGTCACGCTGGCCGTAGAGGTTCTCGCCCTCGACGATGACGACGGGACGGGCGTACGCTCGCGAGAGCTCGCCGACCTGCTCGAACAGCGACCGGTCCGCGTCGAGCATCGAGTCGACGAAGTCGGCCGCCGCCTTCCGCTCGACGGCGACGCGGTCCGAGAGCACGTAGTCGCCGACCGCCAGCGTCTCCAGCCGCGTGACGAGCCCGTCGCGCGTCGAGAGGTCCTTCGCGATCGAGGAGTCGAGCTCGCGCTGGTCGACCACGACCTCGACGCCGTCGTCGACGCCCGCGGTCGCGACGACCCCGTCCTCCGCATCGCCGGCGCCACCGTCGCCGCCAGTCTCGTCGTCTCCCTCCTCGTCGTCTCCCTCCTCGTCGTCTCCCCCCGCATCGTCGCCGTTACGCACCTCGGCGGCGAAGTCGGTGAGCGCGGCGTCGTCCTCGTCACGGCCGGGGTCGTCGCCGACGATGCTGCCGCCCTCGTCGCCGTCCTCGCCACTCGCGGCTGCATCCCCCGCAGTGAACGCGTCGAGTCCCGACTGGTCGCCGCCGCCGACGCGCGATTCGATCTCGTCGGTGGCGGACTTCAGGTCGGACAGCTCCGACTCCATCCGCTTCTCGCGGCGTCTGGAGATCCAGAAGAACGCCTCGTCTCGGGTGTCCTTCGCCATCAACACGACGACCTCGCCCTTCGCCTGCCGGCCGGTTCGCCCCTTCCGCTGGATCGACCGAATGGCGGTCGGGACCGGTTCATAAAAGCAGACGAGGTCGACCTCGGGGACGTCGAGCCCCTCCTCGGCGACGCTCGTCGAGACGAGCACCTCGAACTCGCCGGCGCGGAAGGCGTCGAGCGTCTCCTGTTGTTGTTTCTGGGTCATCCCGTCGGAGCCCTCCTTGTCGCCCTGACCGACGAACTTGCGGACCTCGAAGCTCGTCGAGAGGAACTCGACGAGCGCCTCCGCGGTGTCTCTGGACTCCGTAAAGAGGATCGCCCGCTCGCCGTCGTTGATGCCGAGGGTCTCCGCGAGGAGGATCCGTGCCTGCGAGAACTTCGGGTGGAGCCCGTCGAACGACTCCGCCTCCCGCATCGCCCGCCGAACCTTCGGGTCGGCGATCATCCGCTGGCTCGCCTTGGAGGCGCCCGAGGAGCGGGCCGCGTTGCGCTGTCGCTCGAAGTAGCGCCGCACCGACTCGACCGACTGCGTCTCCACCAGCTCGACGGCCCGCCGGAGCTTCATCACCTCGGCGTGCGTGGACATGCCCTTGTACCCCTCCGATCGGTCGTTGTCCATCATTCGCTTGAGCTTCCCGCGCATCTCGTTGAGGTCGCGCTGTGAGAGGTCGGGGTTCGTCGAGTTCGTCACGCCTATCGACTGCAGCTTCTCCAGCCGGTCGGCGATCACCTCGTTCAACGCGTCGCGGATCGCGAGCACCTCGGTGGGGAGTTCGACTTCGACCCACCGGACGTCGGTGTCGTGGGTGTACTCCGAGACGTCGGCGTCGTCCTCGGTCATCACCTCGACGTTGTGGAGCCCGAGGTTCTCACAGACCGTCTCGATCTCCTCGGTGTCGCCGCCGGGCGAGGCCGACATCCCCGTGACGAGCGGGTCGGCAGCGTCCGCGTGGTAGCGTTCCGCGATGTAGACGTACGCGTAGTCGCCGGTCGCACGGTGACACTCGTCGAAGGTGAGGTGCGTGACGTCGCGTACGGAGATCCGATTGCCGACCAGATCGTTCTCGACGACCTGCGGCGTCGCGATCACGATCCGCGCGTCGGCCCAGAGCGCGGCGCGATCCCCGGGTTTCACGTCGCCGGTGAAGACGACGATCTCGTCGTCGGGGATCGCAAGCGCCTCGCGGTAGAAGTCGGCGTGCTGCTGGACGAGGGGCTTGGTAGGCGCCAAAAAGAGCGCCTTGCCGCCGGCCTCGTGGAGCCGCTCGGCGGTGACGAGCAGGCTGACCGTCGTCTTGCCGAGGCCCGTCGGGAGACAGACGAGCGTGTGTGCGGTCCGGGCCGCGTCCGCCAGCCGGAGCTGGTAGCGGCGTCGCTGGAGGAAGTCGTCGACGAGCAGGGGGTGGTCCATCCCGGCGGCCTCGGTCGCCATCGGCGGCTCTTGGCCGGCTTCGCCCTAAAGGCTTCGCGAAGCGGGGTGAAAGTTATCGTGCCGGCGCGTTCGGGTCACCGATCGGCGTTCTCCGGCTCCCGGAGGTCGTCCGGGACGCTCTCGTCCACCAGATCGGCCCACTCGACGAGTCTGCTTCCGGACGAGGTACGCGTGCTCATCACACGGCACGTCTCCGTGGTGAACCTTAACGGTTTCTCCGATTCCGGCCTCCTTGGAGTCCCGCGGGAGGTGCCGCGAGGTCGCGTCCGGGGATCGAGGAGGACGCCGCCGGGGGAGCCCCGTCTCCGTTCCGCAGTGGTCGTCGCAACACGGTCGCCTTTTACGGCCCACGCCCGTCCACCTGGCATGACCAAACTCGACGAGTTCCTGTCCGGCGACCGACTCGACGACGTCGTTCTCTTCATCAGCGACGCCTTCCTCGACGACGACTCCCGGCTCCGGAACGTCGGCGTCGAGACCGAGGGCGGCGTTCGGCTCGTCCTCGACGGCGAGACCGGCCGCTCGGCGTTTCAGGCCGGCACGGGGATGGGCGCGATGGAGTTCGCGCGAACCGCGATGGAGACGGAGGGGACGATCGATCGGACGCTCGACGGCGGCGACTGCCCGTTCGCGGCGGATCGGCCCGACGAGACCCATGCGGTCCGATTCGTCTTCGCGTTTGCGGAGGGGAAAAACGAGGAGGTCGGCGGGCTCTACGCGGAGGGCGACGTCGTTCACGCGTACGCCCACTGTACGTGCGGGGAGAGCTACTCCGACAAGTGGGTCGTTGGCGACCGGAGGTGAACGACTCCGACGAGTGGGTCGTTGGCGACCGGAGGTGAACGACTCCGACGAGTGGGTCGTCGGCGACCGGAGATGAACGGAACGGAGGGGCCGGCGCCCGGGTCGCCGAGCGGATCGTCGCGATGACGAGCGAGAACGAACGAGCACGGTGGGATTCGAACCCACGACCATCGGATTAGAAGTCCGACGCTCTCTCCTGGCTGAGCTACGTGCCCTCGGTAGGTTTCAGGAGGTCGTCGCTTAAAAACGGCCGTGATTCCGCGTCGAGCCGTTTAAAAACCGGGTCGCGGTCGGCGCCCAACAGCAGACCTAAGTCCGTCACGCGGGTAGCCGCGGGTAATGAACGTCTACGGAACCGTCGGACTCCCCGGCAGCGGGAAGGGGGAGGCGGCGAACGTGGCCGAGGCGGCGGGCGTCCCCGTCGTCGTCATGGGCGACGTGATCCGCGAGGAGTGCCGCCGCCGCGGGCTCGACCCGGCCGAACACCACGGCCGGATCGCCGGCGCCCTCCGCGAGGAGGAGGGCGACGACGCCATCGCGGCACGAACGCTCCCGCGGATCCGCGAGGCGGCCGCCGAGAGCGACTCGGGGACCGTCGTCGTCGACGGCCTCCGCTCGACCGTCGAGCTGAAGCGCTTCCGGGAGGCCTTCGGCGACGACTTCACGCTCGTGGCGATCCACGCGCCGTTCGAGCTCCGCGCCGAACGGCTCGGCGACCGCGGCCGCGACGACTCCGACTCCGACCTCGAGGCGCTCCGCGAGCGCGATGCCCGGGAGCTAGAGTTGGGCCTCGGGGAGACCCTCGACCGCGCCGACGTCGAGATCGACAACACGGGCACGCTCGACGCGTTCCGAACGCGAGTGCGGGAGCTGTTGGGCGTCGAAACCGACGGAAACGACCGGGACGGCGGCCGATCGACCGACGACTCCGGAGGTGAGCCCGCGTGATCTACAGCGTCGACGTCCGGATCGAAACGCCGGTCCGGGACACGGAGGTCACCGACCGCGTGCTCGACGCGGTGCGGAACGTCTTCCCCGACGCGGAGCCGGTCCACGAGGACGGCCGACTCGTCGCGGAGGCACACACGCTCGACGCCTTCTCCGACGTGCTCCACGAACAGGAGATCCTCGACACCGCCCGGCGCGTGTTCCGTAACGGCGCCGGCGACGAGGGATTTCGGTTCTCGCTCAAGAAGCAGGCCGCCTTCGAGGGCGTCGTCAACTTCTCCGTCGGCGAGCCGGACGAACTCGGCGACATCGACGTGACGGTGCGGGTGCGGGATCCCTCGGTCGCCGAGTTCATCGACTACGTCGCCCCCGAGACGGACGAGGGCCAGCCCGTCGACCCCGCCCGGGAGTACGGCGACCGCTACGACCCCGATCCGGCCGACTACTGACGCACGCGGGCGTGCGGGAGAGTCCCCGATCCGACCGACGACGTTTAGGTGGCGGCCTCTGAATCAGGTCCCATGGAGCCGGTCGACGACTGGCGGGCGGCGCTCGCGGAGACCGGCGAGCTGACCGGCCCGATAGCCGCCGCCATCGTCGAGACACACGGCGACCGTGGGTCGCGCGCGCTGGAGGCGGTCGCGGAGGAGCGCGTCAAGCGCTACCGGGACTTCACCGTGGTCGTCGGCTACGACGACGAGTACGTCGTCGAGGACGGCCGCTGTGACTGTGCGGACGCGACCTACAACCTCGATCCGGAGGACCCCACGGAGCGCTGCTGGCACGCCATCGCGGTCGACGTCGCGGAAGCCCTCGGCGCCGTCGATCACCACGACATGTGGTACTCGGAGGTTCGCGAGTTCCTTTGAGCGTCCACCTCGGGCGGGTCGCTCGGCGCGATGACCGGCGAGGTAGCCGCACGGGAGCCCAGTCGGAAACGTTTAGAGCGCCCCCGGGCTATCGAACGCCATGGCGGACTGTCCACTCGCCGACGAATGCCCCAGCTTCGACGAACGGATCCAGGGGATGGGGTGTCAACACTACGGCAACAAGGGCGGCGCCGAGTGGTGTAACCACTACGACATGCCGATCCAC
>LFFM01000458.1_pt1 | contig 28379 bp, 12 predicted proteins | sample 643131 | NCBI WGS metagenome assembly LFFM01 (sample SAMN03777445, study PRJNA286221) | soda lake metagenome | biome: soda lake; feature: Kulunda steppe; material: water; isolation source: sample Tc-Br brine of Tanatar trona crystallizer | place: Russia: Kulunda steppe | collected 2011-07
GGCCATCAAGCGTGATGATGAGTTGTCTACCTGGCTCAATATCGAGCTCCGATAACGCCTCCTGTTTCTGCCCTGCTCGCCGATCTGCTCGTCTTTCGTGCGTCGATGCTATAGCACCAGTGCCTATCTCGTCATAATCGGCGAACGCAACGATAAATTCATCATACGGATCCAAATATCGTTCAGCGTACTCACGTGTAGGGGCGAGCCAAGGAGTTAGAACTGGACTCGATTCTCCGAGTTGACTCGTTTGTGAGTCGAACGGCTTCGGCGGGTTTGGGACATCATTCGCACTCTCGCTGCTCAGTGGTTGTAGCCATAGCGCCAACATCGGGTTGGAAATCCGAAGATCGTATTCGGCCCTGTCAGCGACTTCTAATCCTGATATAGATTCTGAAAGATCCCTGAAAGCACCTTTGATTCCATCTACAGGATTCTGCATAAGTAGCTATGGTAACTATTCAGTAAGTGGTTTACTATCAACCTCTACTTGTGGCGTATTCATCTTCACTCGGCCCGTACCTTCTCCGAGGGTATCATACAATTGTTCGCATACTCCGCCAGAGTAGTGTGGTGATCGCTCGATACAGGGAAAGTAGTGACCGGTGAGGTGTGCTTCTTACCAGAAATTCATCAGAAGCGCCGTGTAAGATGGAACGCGCTAATTTACCATCAGCTGGGACGCTACCAATGCAGTAGGTTGGATCATTCAACACAGGACGACTAAGAATCGTCGGCAAACTGGTTGGGATGGTCCTCACGAAACTCCCCTAATTTCTTGTCTGCGACGACAGTAGCAGTCAATACAGAATCAATCATCCTTTTCATGTTATGTGCTTGTTCCATTGTTGGATCTTGATTGTTGACGTGTGCCCCGTCGCGTCCACCATCTTTGACCCCTAATAGTGTTTTTCGTAACGATTCAGTAATCACCCCTTCTTTGGCCAATTTTTCAATCATATTGTAGAATGAATCACTGTTCTCAATTTCACTGACACCGTAGTGAAGGCAGGTCGCATCAATTACCTTTCTAAAAACGGTTGCCGCTCCATTTGGAGCATTAGCACTAAGACAACGCAAACCTTCCTCGTAGTATTTGTTAATCTGACTTGGTAGTTCTTCCTCAACTCCCCTTACCGAAGGTGTGGGATAAATTTTTGATTTGTCAATATTGCATGATACAATACCACCACAAGCTTCGCAGTGCATTGCGACCATCTGACCAGCTACACGAGTTTTGTTTCCATCTCCTATCTGTCTGAATACAGATATTGACTGACAAAATGGACAATGTGCCCGTGCTACAATCTGACCCTTATTCGATTTATTGCCTACATGACCAATTCTGGTAATATCAGTCGTAAATTCGGTAAATTCGATATTATAAGGCATTATTTCCATTACTCTTAGGTTATTTATATTTCCATTGGACTTCCCAAATTGTCCGGAATGCCATAGAACGTCTCGTATATTTGATCCAGCATCTCGATTCATCGCCCGGCACATGCTCTGTATCTCGCACGACACCCAAAACCTATCACTATTTAGTGGTTTTAACAGGGTCTCTTATTTATAAGGATAGGCAGGACGTTGGATCAGCAGCCTCGCAACCGTGGTAAGGTTTATCAGATGTACTCGACACTCTCATAATATATGGTGATGAGGTTTGTCTCAGTCTGACAAAATTGAGAATGACGATACAAATATTTGGGATGCATTCGACGATACTGTCGAAGACGCTGAAGAATACTTGAAACAGGCGTGGAAAAATTACGAGTTCATTCAGCAGACGGAAAACTGCCTTTCTGGAGAGTACATTAGCGCCTTAATTAATTTAGATGAGACAGTTGAGGAGTTCAGCTACGTGTATGAAGTTACTGACGCGGAATTCGAAAGGGCCGACCGTGCTTCCTCTAGGGCACAATTTCTGGCTAGAGTTACACAGACATATTATGAGTGTCACCAAGTCATTATCAAACGGCGAGCGAACGTCGCCAAAGAGTGGTTCGATGTCCTAACAGTCTGTGTGGAACGTGCTGATTCAGATGTTGTAGCCGATCAATCATCGCTCCGACGGCAGATACAGGCGCTGGAAAAACTGATAAACGCTGGAAAATACGGTCAACTCCTCGCTAGTGACCGTGTCGAACTAACCGATATCGAAAACAAAGTTCGTGAATTCGATCAAAAAGCCCAAACCAGAGTCCCAACCGAAGACTACGTGCAGGCTGGCCTCGAACTTGTAGAATCGTTTCAGGAGCAGTATACGGGTGACCTCGCAGAGCTCGTAAGAGAGGGAGTAGACAAAGAAGCGATTACCGTCACCGACCGTGTGTCCGAGGCTTCTAATCTGGAGACTGTCACTTCTCACCTGGAAGAGGATGCAACAACGGACGACGACGTGGATGCCGTCGGAACCACAGTTGATACGTACGCTGACGTCGTCGTGCTAACCGCGAAACGTCGGGCAAAATACGAACTTGGAAAAAAATTAATTCAAACCATCGAAGACAGCTCAGTCTCAGATGACATTGACGTGGAGATGGACTTCCATCTCTATCTTAACTCGTTTCAGTTGGAACCAATCGAGGACCTCATCAAACGTCTGATCAAGGTAGAGGGGACGATATTCGATACGGATCGACTGATTCGGCTGCTAGCAAAGCATGATGGTAGTGTACGACGGACGATCGAATCGCTTGACCGACCGACTGAAGAGCTCTTCGGGGACTTACACGACCTGCTTCTGAAAGAGGAGATCTCGGATCTGGAGGTTCGGTTCGAGTGAGCAGCCCCAACCGAGCAGAGATACCGGGAACGAATCAGATAGAAGTTCTTTGGCAGGAATTCACCGAAGAACACGAAACGCTTCATAAGCGTATCCGAGCAAGAACTCAGCGAGAAATCGACGAGCGTTGTAAGCAGGAATTGAATGCTGGGAACTACGATGCTGCGGTTCCCCTGAAAGCTATGTTTGAGTGGTTCCGCGAGGAACATCTCTCCGACAAAAGACCGTTCGTCACTGATGTGCTGGAATCCGATGCTGTATTCATGGAGACGTTAGATTACTCCCGTGAGCAATTGGGGATCCAACTCTTCGAGCGACTGATAGAGGAACTAAATAACAGAGACGAACTCATATATGTTTCCGACCGGCAGCGAGTCCGAAGCCGTGTCGCAGAATTGGCTCGTTACTTCGCTCTCGTGCGACAACGAATTGATGTAGACGGTTTGACTGAATACGGGTTCGCACCGAATCTGGTCAAGATGGTCAAACTCGACATTATTGACCGCGACCAACCGATTCTCGATCCTGACCGGACACCAGGATTCGGCAGGACTCTTCGGCAGGTCAACCGGAAGATTAGTCATGATAGTGTTAAACCCGCGGCTGAGTTCAATGAAACGATCGGCGACAACTGGCGGGATGTAGTTAGAGAGACCGTCGAAGTGATCGGAGAGTTCTTCGAAAACGGCCTCCCGGACGATTTCGAGACGTTGGCTCAATATCAGACGGACGCGTTTGTGGATCTGTATGTTGATGCCGTGACTGATTCGACCGATCAGCCGGATCGTTCGCAGGTTATCACGGCCAGCACCGGAGGCGGCAAAACGGAAGCGTTCCTGTTCCCGACTCTGGCGTACTGCTATACGGCCTGGCGAGCAGGCATCTCTGGGAACAAGGCCATCTTGACGTATCCTCGTCAGGATCTCTGTAACAATCAGTTTGAGCGACTCGTCGATTACGTCTTCACCATCAACGAGCAGGTAGACGAAGTCAACGTTTCATTTCAGAGTGCACCGATCTCGGTCGGGATTCAACACGGATCGCGGGGTAAAGTCGAAATTGAGTGTCCGTTCTGTGACAACGACGAGACAAAGATGAAGCCAGACGACGATGATCACTTCGTCTGTACTCGCCACGACGACCACCAGCTCAATTGGGTGACGATCGACCGCTCTGCACCCGCGGATATCATTATCACGACGCAGGATTCCCTACATGTCCGGTTGATGGATCGGTACGGCCACGACGCACTTTGGGACTCGCTATACCCCACAAAATTCCTTGTCCTCGACGAGGTCCACGTTTACACCGAACAGTCCGGCATGCATGTCTCGAACGTCGTTCGTCGATTCAAGCAAGGACTCCGGCACAAGGATTCAAGACAGACACCGATGCTCGTCGCCTCAAGCGCAACCATCCACAATGCGACGGACTTCACAAAGCGGATATTTGACACCGAAGAGGCAGAACATATCCATCCTGCTGAAGAGGACACTGAGACGCTCGGATCCGAGTACATGCTGTTCATAAAGGCGACCGAACCGCGAGACGTGACTATTCCAATTGGTGATTCGGTCTTCAAACCACGCGACCGCTGGGACAACCTAGAACGGACGACCGCATCAAACCTCTCATGTATGATCCAGATCGCCTTCGCATTCTACCACACCATGCGGAAGGAGGCAGCAGGTTCGCGTCCGGGATTAGATGTTGACAAGGACCGGATTCTTGGCTTTGTGGATTCTATCGACTCGGTAGGACGACTCGGCAGCAACGTCGAGGACGCCGAACGCGAACGAGAACTCTTCAGACTTCGCCGACCCGACGCATTTCTCGACGGCGAAGGGACGAATCCTGACTGTCCAAGTGCTAAATTCCGCGAGGGATCTGATCCGGCATTGGGCGATCTTGAGTCCGCAGTCTGCGAGCAGGTCACGCCAAATTCCCATCTGAATGCGTGTTCTGTCTACGAAGACGGCGAATGCTGGTGGACAATGCGAGAGACGATGGATCTTCGTCCGATGGACATAGCGATTCACAAAAGCGGGAAGCGTCAACGACCGACGGACTCACGTGACCCCGGTGATGACTGGGATCAGTTGATCGCTACGAGTGCGCTCGAAGTCGGCTTTGATCATCCGGGTATCATCGGCACCTTCCAGTATCGGGCACCGATGTCTGTTCCGAGTTTCCTCCAGCGCAAGGGCCGTGGCGGGCGGGATGCAGAGGATAAGCCGGTGACAGTCGTGGTACTAGGTTCGACTTCGACGGACTCCTTCTACTTTCACCATTCGGAGAACCTCAGTAATCCCCGTGCCGAGCATCTTGAGGTCCCGCTTGATGAAAAGAACCAATTCGTTCGCGCAGAGCACATGACTGCCGCGATATTCGATTATTTCAGCGTTCACGACGCTGTGGACGCCACTCGCATCTACCGGGGGTGGAATTCCGATTACGAAGGCCCGGATTTCGACTACCTCGAAGAGGAGTTGAATCGGCGAAGTGATGACTTACGAGAGTGGCTGGTGTCCGCGTTCGGTGCCGATGAGTCGAACGCAGAACGGGTACTCGACGAACTCGCCGAGTACGTAGACACGCTGGACGAACCTGTCGCACCCGGAGAAGACGAGACGGCGTTCTGGAAAGTCTTCAGTCAAGCTGTACAAGAGGCCGACGCAACCGGGTCTTCTCCCCGAATCGACCGACTCGCTGCAGAACTCCGAGGTGATACCGATGAGTGATAACGGCAGGACGTTGGACGATGACGACCGACTTGGCCGACTGGAAGGCATTCAACAGCACCTGCAGGACCTCGAAGATATCGGTTATTCGTTCCTTCACCTACCGAACGTCTTCGAACACGACCCGGTCGCAAAAGCCCCGTACGTGGTTTCAGATTCGTTTATCCCAGAATCCGTCGGGGGGAACATCCGTGTCGTTCATCGGAATCCGGAGGAGGGAGTTCACGATTCCCTCGCTACCGAGAATCTCGAACAGATGCTCGGAAGTTACCTCCCGGGAGGGTACAAGCGACGGTGGAAGAACTTCAATCTCTGGCAGGGCCGATGGGAACCGGTTCGGAGTCCTCCCGCTCGGGCGGATCTCGAACCGATGTTCGAGTTTGATGAGCGCCTTGCTCTGTCGGACCTCCTCGAAACAGAGCACGAGGACTACACGGGTTACCAACTCCGGACCGAAGACGTGACAGTTTACCTTCCCCGGACGATGCACGTCCAGCAGTTACCCTACGACACGCGATATTGCTGGCACGTGGGTATCGAGAATATCCTGGCCAACAAAAACCCGTTGGAAAGAACGCTTGAGTTAGGTCGGAGTGATCCGACCACGAACTATCTGTGGTTCCGTCATTACCGTTCTGAGCCTGAGGGCGAGCGGACATCCATCGATGACAGTCGAATCATTGAGGGCTACCGGTTTGAACCCGAGACCGAGTTCCTGCGCTGTTACTACGCCTCGCTCCTGACCATGTACGAAAAGGAGAACAACGAAACGATCTCCCGGACGCTCTCCTACGAACACAGTAGTGATGACCAACGGGCGTTCGTCGGAGCTCTCGAAGAGAGTCAACTATTATTGTTCGATATCGATCGTGCCCGGGTACGCAGTCAAGCGGCACGCGTGTTTAGTGAGCGCCCCGAAATCAAGCGGGATACACAGTTCGCGCTCATCTACAGAGAAGCCTGGGAGCAGTTGTTTTTCCAAGATAGTATCCTGGAGCATGTCTTCGCCGTCGAACCGTTCGTAAATCACCTGATTGCGGCGGATTACTGGGCACGTGAACACTCCGATTACGAGGCTGACTCCGTGTTCGAACTCGACATCGACGAGCTCTCGGACGTATTAGCTACGTTGCTTGCTCCCGAAGCGGAGCGCCTCACTCTGATGGGATACGATGATGCCGATAGTTCGCGGGTACTTCAGGTCATCCGTGACCACAGCGAGACGGTCGCAGAACTGCTCGCGGAGTGTCGTGAACGCGGAGTCCTCCTTGATTTCGCCGAAGAAGTGCTCGTCCACTCTATCGAACACGCTCTCTCGACATGGGCGACTGAAGCGACTCCAGCGGGTGGATCGTTCGAACTTTGGTACGACGTCAACTTCCAGCAACGGGACGACGATATCGCCCGTGTCGGGATTTATGACTCGATTCAGGGCGGGGCAGGTATCGCTACGGAAGTCTACGACCATCTCGAAACAACTGCGGACCCTGATCTAGATGCCGGACTCGCCGCCCAAGGTGCCTGCCACACTGGTGCGGCTGACAGAACTGTTCTCGAACTATTGTCAGGTGCCAACGGGGATGTCCTCTACGACCTGTATGAGGATCGCAGCGGCGACGAAGCGAGGGGATTCCGCTTGCGATTGCTCGACGCACGAGAGAAGGTCGTTGGAGACCACGTCGAGGCGTACAATCTCGACGATCTCGCTTCACAGGCCGAAAAGCGCATCAACAGTCTGTTCGAAACCCGAGAAACGGCCCGTTTCTATGCATACGTCGCGGACCGTTACGAGGACGTCGCAGAGAAGGTAGAGCGTACGCCTCGGGCGGTCGATCTTCTGTTACATCTGGACCGAGAACTCATCCACGACCCACGGGTAAAACAGACGTACCAGCGATTCACTCGCGGTAAAAACCGCCGGGACCTCTCTGAACTCGGAGAACGACTCGAAGAGGTAACCGTCCAGTGTATCACGGCCTGCCCGGATTGCCTGGAGACCGAAGGGACGAACTGCGTCCACGGAGGGACGTACCAGTCGAAATTACTAAGCAGAAAGCTGCTATCGGAGGTGTGCGGATACTGATGCTCTATGATTTAGCCACGATTCACGACGAGTACAATCGTTTCGAAGACGAAGAGGTGAGCGTCCGCTGTCGCATCCGCGGCGACCCGATGCCCGGCGAGAACGGAAGCAAGGTTCTGTACGAGCTCGACGACCCACGAGGAAATCTATCCCTCCCGACGTTCCTGTCGCTATGGACGGATGAACCGCCCCACCCCACGATAGGACAGACTGAAGAGTACGTACTCGACGCGATCGGGACGGGCCAGTCGAGCGAAGAGACGCTATCTCGGGGAGAAACAGTTCTGGTTCGGGGAACACCCCATCGAGGAAAGTGGGACAATGAAGAACGACTCTACATCAACGTCACGTCCGTGCTGGTTCGGTCTCCGGACCTCCATATCGGGAAAGGCGAAATGGGAACCAACGAGCAGTGTTCGCGTCGATACTACCTAAACTACGTAAAGAAGGTGTACACGTCGCGGTTCCCCGTGAACGGCAATCGGTTCCGGGGTGACGTCGTTCACAGAGTCGCCGAACGAGCACTTACCGAGCACCGCGTGCGGTTCAAAGACGGCGACTGGACCGACGACAGCGCCGAGGAGTACGTCCACGAGGTACTGGACGAGGAATTCGGCATCCAGATGGCGCAGTTGAGCATCTCGGGAATCGGCCTCTGGGGCCGAGACGATGCCATCGAAATCGTTTCACGGCTGTTCACCAGCGAGACCTTTTGTGAGCGTATCATCGAAGCCAGTGAAGTATCGACAGAGCGACGACTCGGCGACGGATACGGCTATCGTGGAGATATCGACCTTGTATTAGACGGTATTCCGTACGATTTCAAGACGTCAAAGTCGGTGAACGCCAATTATCACGGCAAGCAGTTGCAACTGTATTTGTTCGCGCTCCTGCTTGAACGGGCGGATGTTGGGGAAAATCTCGCCGAACACATCAATGATGTCCCAGTAGGGTACATCGTTTACCCGAACATCGAGAACGCCGACTCGGTTCGTTTCGAGGAAGTCAGACTCACGACGGACGACGTCCGTGACCTGCTGAAAATGCGGAACGCCGTAGCGGCCTCCAGAGATACCTTCGGCCCCCCGTCGCCGTACAACCGGGACTGCGAGGGGTGCCGGCTTAGGACGGAAGAGGAACTGGTATCCTCACGCGATCAAGATCGTCCGGAACGAGAGCCCCTCCCGTCGGCGTGCAAGTTCCACTGTCAGACCGAGCGTCGGTGGCCCTGCTCCGAGACGGCACCCGATGGCGGCGTGGTGTCAGACTGCTCGCTATTCGATGAGTGTGAACAGCGACTGGAATACCGGGACCCCAACCAGGTTGATCACTACAACCGCCTCCGAAAGGCTCTGGAGTTCGAAGAGAATCGCCGCGAGACGGCGAGCAATCTCTTAGGACAACTCGATGATGAGATACTGGCCACAAGCGGTCGTCTACTACAGGGGCTAGAGTTGTCCGAAGTGTCGATCGGTCACGCCACGTTCGAGTTGGAGGAACGCCGCGTGCCTGCGTTCGCGCCCGGAGATACCGTCATTCTGGAACCCGAAGAGGAGGGAACAGTCGGAAAACAGGTGACGTTCCTCGGCGTAATCGATGGTGAATACAGATTCCAGTTCGACGTGCAGGCACACCTGGCATTCCTCAGAGACGACGTAACCTACCGTGTCCGCAAGACGTTCGAGCCTGAAACGGTCTCGCGGAAGTTCCTCGCGTATCTTGACTACGCACAGCGTCGCGGGCACAACCGTCGATTCGAACACGAGCAGATTCACGACACACAGTCGGAATCGGTCGAAGTGGGAGAAGCAACACTCGAAGAACCTGCTGCAATCACGGAATTCCTCGTAAATGAAGAAATCTTCCTCGATGTGCCAATACGGAGCGACCGCCCCGAAATCCTTGCGTCCTTGATTCAGGAACTCGTCGGTACTGGTACTGACTATCCGGTTCTCGACGGTGAGGTGGTAGTTCCGCAGGAAGGTCAACGAGCGCTTGTACTCGGTTCCACCCCACAGCAGGTCGAAATCGCGGAACGGGCGCTCTCGAACGCTGATGGGAACCATTACCGGATGGACGACGGCGGCACGGGCAATACCGCAATTCACGCTTCGGACCCCTACCACGAGATCCAGGAGTGCTGGAATGAGTCGAACTCGTTACTTTCGTCGGTCCAATACGCTCTCGAAACCGAACACTTCCACAGTCTAGTCGAAGGGGGCTTTGGTGACCGGAACCACTCTCCGCGGTACTTTGACGTGCTTGTGTTGCTTGGTGCAGAGCAAGTGACCGAACCCGAGTACCTATTTTTGACCGATCTTGCTGACCGAGTTGTCGCCATCGGTGACACGCGCGGTCTCGGCCCCTCAATGGTGAGCGAAGAAGCAACTGAGCGTGGACTTGACCGGTCGTACTTCACATGGGCGCACGGTCGATACGCGAACCTGCCAGTAGAGGATGCCGTGAGTCTCCGACTGCTAGGTGAAGCAAACCGATTTGTCCGTAGACTTTTCCCCGACGACGATTGGAACGAAGTGGAAACTTCGTTTTCGTTCCTTGACATCGAAGGCGATGTGGTTATTGACGCTAGCGACGTCGAGGTTCGTTCCTCAGTCCGGGCACGCCAAGGGGTTCCCATGGAGTTGATTTTTGATGCGTCGGACACAACCACGAACCCGTTCGAAGTACAGTCGGCGTTTGAATCAATGGATTACCTCGATTCGACGGCACTTCATGAGGGAGAAGTGGCATTAATCGACGACTTGCCGCTCTTTTTGCAGGAGAAGTCGCAATTGGATGCCACAAGCGCGACGCATCACAGGGTCGTTATTCGCTCGAATGCAGCCCAAACGCCAGAGTTCGGTAGAGCTTTCCTCTACAACCGCCCAGAGGCACGTATCGTTGCACAAGTCGCTGACGAATTTGGTGCCGACGTCGTGGTGACCCCGTTCGAGACACACGCGAACGAACTCAGAAAGTGCCTAGATAACACCGAGTCAGACGTACCTGTTGTCCTTCCTGAGCAGTTGGACGGACAGGTTGAAAGGGCAGTCGTCTCATTTTGCGTGTCAAGCCAACACGGTGTGCTTCGGCCACCGCTAACTGACCCGGAAATGTTATATCAGCTACTTTCGTGTGGATCGGAACTTCTGTTGGTTGGGCATGGTGAAACACTCCGGTCGAAGCAGGATCTGGCATGGTTGGTAGATGAGTTAGCTAATTCTTACGTATCTGAAAGAGTGTAATAAATTGTGTTTCCATCAGCATAGTATAAATGACACTAAATTAGAATTTTCACCGCTGGGTACACTTATTCATTTTGACCACCTATATTATTATATCAGACTATAATGCGAGTCACGAAAAGCGAACTTATGGACCCTACCATGCTCGCATCCAGTATCTGTATCAATTGTAGCGCGGTCTGACCGTGAAGGTGTTAGTACCGTGACCGTCTGAGAATTCGCATTGTAATTGTAACGGGCTATCGACTCTGAATGAGAGTTGGAGTTCGGTACCTTTCGGTATGATTTTGCTGGTATCGAGTAGATAGTCCGCCTCTAGTTCGTCGGTTGGTACAGTGGCCTCTGTTTCTATGGCTGTCAGAAAATTAGTCCCCGAAATTACCTCAGCGTTGTTGAGTATCTCGCCCAGTGGGCAACTATGGCGTTCGTAGCGGATATTTTCCCTCAACTGCTGGACAGTCCCACCGGAGGTCACAGTCGGCACATGTCTCCTCCGTTGGTGCATCGTCGGGAGCGGGCCACGATTCTTTGCGTCTGCTCTCTTCGATATCGTTGACCGTACTGCTGAAGACATCGATTGCACGATCGATTGTCTTTCGGGTAAACGGTGTCTCGACTGTCGCCTTTTTTGCATTCTCCTCGCCGAGGAAATACAGAACTGCGCGGGCAGGCAATTCGCCGTTCTTCAATTCGAAGAGACCGGCGTATACCTGCATTTGGAACCGATAGTTCTGCATGTCGTGACTTCCTTCGTCGGGAATCTGTGAAGCCTTGTAATCCCATATCTCCCATTCTCCGGGGTCATCATTGGTCGCAGAAGCCCGGGTGAGTACATCCACAGTTCCTTGAAGAACGAAATCCTCGTGTTGACGTTTGAGTTGGTGTTCCGTGTCCTTCACTGCAGGATACAATTCATCGCCCATCTGCTGATTGAACCGTTGTATATATTCGAGCGCTTTCTCTTCGGCCTTCTCACTCATCGGGTAGATACCTCGGGATACCAGCGACTCACTCACCTGTTGGAAGTATTCCTTGACTGTCTCCCCATCAGGAACGACACCCGCTTCCTTACCCTGAATCTGCCCTTTGTACTGTTGGTGTATCCGGTCAAGAGTTCGGTGGACAACCTGTCCGAAGTAGAGTTGTCCGGATCCCGCGGGTGAGTAGCCGAAGTCTGTGAAGTGACCGTACTGTCGCGCGCATCGACGGTAAGAGAGGATATCTCCCGTTACACTGTAGCGACGGCGGGGACCCTCATCGGCATCGAAGTCGCGGTCAATCGTCAGATACTGATCGAAATCAACTTCGGATTCTATTTCTGCATCATGGTCGGTGAACCACTCAACGGTTACCGGTGAACCTGCCTCGTCGTGGCCTAGAGCTACCTGTTCGACTGAGTTCCGTGACCCAGTTAGTACAAGTTGATCCTGAGCGCGAGAGTACTGGACAAAGAAGCGTCGAACGTTGTCACGATCCGCGCGCTCCTTTGCCGTGGAGTCTAGTGATAATCCCGAGTAAGGGGCTAATTCGTCTTCGATAAAGTGGGTTCCACCGGGACCATCTCTCTTGTTGATATCGCCAGCGAAGACAACAGGGAATTCAAGACCCTTCGCCTGATGAACGGTCATTATCTGAACAAATCCTTCTGGGATCTGGTCGTAGGGATCTTCAGGTTCGTCGAATCCGGAGTTTGCCACGTACTGGAGGAAGTTGTAATAGAAACTCCTGAGCCATCCATGAGAAAAATGGCCTGGGATATTTTCTGATATACGGAGATTCCCATTATATACGTTCGAATATGCTTCAATGAGGTTTGAGAGGCGGGCGAGTCGAACAGAGCGATTCGGATCCTCTTCACGCCAGGTGCTGAACGGCTCGCGCGAAAGAACGCGGTAGAACACGTCCTGAATCGTTTCGAGCTCCTCACCGAAATCTGACCGATCCAGCCGGTCGTAGGAGCGCTCGATGTAATCGTCGAGTTCTGCTCCTTGACTCGTCTTGCGGAACTCATCAAATTGTTCTGTCCATTCGTCAACCGTATCGAGGAACCGCCCACGCATGTAGTCGGCTTCGCGGACGGCGTGATAGCGGTCGAGGAGGGTTACCAGAGCACCGAGCGCCAGTTGTACTTCTTTCTGCTCAGTAAGCGCCTTATTCCGGGGGTTGTATATCGGAATTCCATTACCCCGGAGCGCGTCCACAAAATCCTGAGCGTTCCATGGTGATTCACGAGTGCTCCGAAGAAGCAGCGCGATTTGACTGTAGTCGTCGATAACTCCCTCGTCCAGAAGATATTCGATAAACGAGGCCATCCGGTCGGCAGACTCACGCCGGCTGCTACCCAATATCGCGCTGACTGCTGGATAGTCGCCATCGATATCGGCAGCCGGTTCCAAGGGCTCTTTATTTCCTGCCCGAGTTGAACTCGGGAGGTCACGGTGTTTTCCGATGTATCGATTGACCCAATCGATGATATTGGAATGTGAGCGGAAGTTCTGAGTCAATTGAACCGTTTCCGGTTCGACTCCAAATTCTGACCGACATTTCTCTCCGAACCGAACCATACACTCAACAGAGCCACCACGAAATCTGTACATCGCTTGATCGTCATCTCCGACGACGGTGATGTCAGTATCACAGGCGTCGGCCAACTGGAAGTAGATCGCCTCCTGTAGTGGGTTCGTGTCCTGATATTCATCGACGAGAACGTACTCAAGCGGTGGCTGATCCAACTGCTCGTCGCCATTAACGAAAGTCCGACCGAACTCCGAGTCTAAGAAATCCAGAAAGTGGAGTTGGAGTTGCGCGAAGTCTGTCCGGTATTCTTCGGCGAGAGTCTCCTGATATCGAACCAATTCGTCGGCAAGTTCTTTTAGTACTGGCTTGCTGGCCTCCGATAATTCGTCCGGATCGACTAGGTACTGTCGCGTCTTGTTTAGGATCTGCGTAGCTATTTGGGTGGCCTGCCATGTGTTTGGACCGTACTCGGAACTAAACCGTGGCATGACCGGTCGGAGATATTCGTAGACTTCCGAGTTACTCTTGACCCAATCCACCGCCTCAGCGTTACGCTTGATGAAGAATTCTTGGTCTTCGCCATCGAGGAGTTCAAGATCGATGTAATCGGGATACCGAAACTCCCGCATGATGCTATCACAGAGGCTGTGAAGTGTCCCGGTGCGGAGATTCTCGACGTCGATGTCGTCACCGTATCCGAAATCCTCCACGGCATTCGTAATCCGGTCTTGGAGCTCCTCCGCACCCTTCTCTGTGAAGGTGGTCAGCATTATTGACTCAGGCGGAACACTCTCGACTGTCAGAAGCTTGAGCGTCTTAATAATGAGCGCTTCCGTCTTCCCTGTGCCTGGCCCAGCGATTACCCAAAGCGGACCGTCGTCGTGTCGTAGAATATTCGATTTACCGTCACGAATCGTCCATCCGTACGCATCCTCCCATTGCTCCCGAAATTCTTCGATAGTGATTGTATCGACCATTGATAACCGACCCCACGATTAGTGTCGATTGCCCATTATATTCGGGTCGGTAAACTATTTTGGGTCCAATGCCCCACGATTATTGCGTCAGTGTGGTCTTTACGACCTCAGTTGATGAACCTGGGAATTATTCACTCTCCATACGTTGGAGTGTCACCTTCTTACTGATCACATCATCCCGAATAGCGTCCAAGTCGAACGTTTGCGGTCGATTTCGCTCTACACAGCCGTACTGGTATATACAACGAGGGCAGCCGTCCGTACAGTCACAATGAAACTGTGTCTCCAGCATTTCCATCGCTGTGGCGAAGTTTCGGAATTCACCGTCCCGTTTTTGAACCAACTGTCGGGCAACAGCTGCTCCACCCTCTTGAGCGTCGAATATATCGACGTGATCGTCGCCGACGTGTTCGGAGACGTCGCGGATAGGAACTCCAGAGAGTTTCTGCAAGGCGAGTCTGAGCCCGTGTCCCATCGTATGTATTGCATCGACGCCTGAATCCCCAAGCGAAAGACGCACTCCCTCTGTCTCGAACTCGTACCCGAATCGAGCGTATGTAGCGCCTGTTCCTTCGACATCCGGTGCGTGATTTGGGTTTACCGAACAACGACGAGTCTCATCTCGATCCTCGTAGATGATTCCGGAGCAATCGGGTTCCGAACACACCTGGAACCGAGTTTCGCCTTCATCAAGGCTCCCCGACTGGTACTTTGCACGGAACGACTCCGTGTATTCGAGGATATCGTACTCGCCATACGAGAGCGTGCCCAATTGTTGGCCGGATTCCGAGACGAGTGTGAAAGCCTCCGAGGCTTCGAACTGCAGTATCTCGGTGTGGCGACGGGAAAAGGTGTTCTGCACCCGTTTACTCGGTTGCTCGTACACGGTTCCCGCCTTGTCGAGTTCGTTCGGCAAGGTCTGGGTATCCAATGTCGCTTCGACGGATTCCATCGCGTACAAGCGAGATTTTTGCCAGCTTCGGCTCCCGCACTGACAGTCGCCCGCCCGGTCCGTCGAGACCTCACCACATTCGGTGCAAATGACTTCCGATGTTAATGGCAACTCTTCGCTGTCGCCTGTTGCTTCGACATGCTCACGGAGGTCGGTAGAGGCTTTGTCATCAGTGAACACCTGGCTAACAACGTAGGGACGGCGTTCGTGTAGATACGCAGCGCCCGGATGGAGTTCTCCCAGCGCGAGACGGCTAGAACGACCGTCTCTATCGTCGCCGATATGGGTCGGTTCGCCTGTTTCGTCCACAACCGAGATATCGACGCGGTCCGACACGGACCGCAGGTTGAACGCGTACTCCGCGAAGGCCTCCGTGAGCACGTCTCCGTACGACTCCCCAGAAAGTGTCTCCAAGTGTTCATCGAGAACCTCAATTCGAGTGTCAATCTGTTCGATCATTCGCTCTTGACGCGATGCCTCTTCATCCGTCGGTGCGTTCTCTCGCTTCGTCACGAGTTCTTCTCGCCGTTCTTCGAGGCCGTCTATCCGGTCACAGAGACTGTCCGTGTAGTTCCTGTACCCATCCACGAACACCTCGTTGACGTTATTTACTGCCGCGTCGATACAGTTTTTGTGTGTACTTTTTGCGTCGATAAGCGTACGGTCGCACCCTTCCCCGCGACAGGTTTCACCACTATTGTCGGCGTCGTCGTGTCGATGACAGCTCGGACAGTATGAATAATCTAACAACGATTCTAGATGCGACCGAATCTCTCGCTCATTGTCGTCGATCGTGATTCCGAGCGGTCGTAGTCGAGAGGAATCCTCAGCTAATTCGAGGGTTGAAACCGACTTTGCGAGTAGTTGGGTGTATTTCCCGGCATCTTCGCGCTTTGCGGGCGTCGCACTCACCCGTCGTTCGACTTCCTCTCCCCCAGAGACGTCGTGTTGCGATACGTTCCACGGAATGACGAACTCGGAAGCAACGTAGTCGAGAACAGCCCACGTCAACGAGATTTCGAGCACCCGCTCGTTGTGTTCATTGAGGGGGACTGGCTGTTTGTCAGCCGTAATAAGCTCTGTCGGTTCGTCGTAATAGTAGTAGTCGATCGGATTGCGCTGACTGACGCTATGTACAAGTGATGAGTGCGAGGCTCGGCCTGCGCGCCCAACTCGCTGTAGATACGCGTTCATGTTCGGTGGTGTTCCGTACATCAGGAGTGCATCCAGTGCTCCGATATCAACACCGAGCTCCATCGTCGGGCCCGACGACAAGAAGTTCGGAGACGGTTCGCTCCGGAAACGGTGTTCGATCTCCCGGCGCTCCATCTTGGGGGTAGACCCGTAGTAGAGCCGACTCAGTAGTAGAGCAACGCGAGATCGCATCGCAGTGAACGCTCTTTCGCTGAAGCGTGGGTGCTCGACATCTGACCGTTCCACAATCGTGTCAGGACAGTTGACTGAATCCTTGTTCTGATCGATAGACCGTCGAAGGGTTGTGTAGTATTCGTCCTGATACGGATCGTAACCGAGATTTCCTGTTGCTGGGTGTGCGATCTCTACCGAGGCCGGATTGAGTGCGATTCGTTCTTCACCACGTCGAAGTATAACGTCTCTCTGTAGGAGCCGATTTATCGCCGCAGCTATTGATTTCGACTCGCTAGTAACCTCCTCTCGAGGGACGTTGTTTCCGGATTCGACGAGAGCGGTGACGGCGTTTCGCTCCGAACCGCCAAGCTCTTCATCAATCTCTGGCCGCAACCGAACGTCGATTAGCCCATCTCGTTCGAGCGAGACGCCACCAGGATCGCGTCGTTCACCGATGTGACGAACTGCCCGCCGACGGATCCGATCCTTTACCACACGTTCCTGATTGGATACATTAGGTGTCCCGAGTATTATACCATCGAGATCAATACCAATAGCGTCACGAACGTCGTCGCCACCGAGTTCCGATTCTAAGGCCTGAAGCAATTCGTATGCAGTATCGACGACGGCTTTGAACATAACCCACTCACCCCCCTGAGTGTCCAAGCCATCATCTGGTCGCAGCGATCGGAGATCTCCAGCCGACAACTCGGTCGGTTCGATCCCTCGCCCTGCGAGCGTGATCGCTGTTAATACGAGTTGGTCAAGAACTGTCCCGACTTCCGGGTCGGTGAACGCCCGATCAAGTTCCTTCATATCCCGGTGAGAGTCAGAGAAAGACAACAGTTTGGCGTCGTCAAATCCTGATTCGTCAACCAGGTCTCGAAGGAGATACTGAGACGTAGTCACTGCGACGTTGGTCGGGCTCCGAAGCAGGTCGTCGAAGGCGTCCCCGACAACCGTTGAATACAATCCATGGGAGCATGGCATCGCGTTTCGATGCTCAAGCGGTGAAACGATGCTGCCATTCATATCCCACGTTCGGTACCGGCGATACGGCTTTTGCTTCAATTGGTGATCTGGAGCGTCACATCTGCAATCGCCACCGGGAACGATCTCGTCACCACACTCGCTACAGGACAGACTCGCTGCAACCTCCGCCAATGCGCCCTTGGCAAAGTCAGCCGAACCACAAGAGCACCGTTCAGGTGGATCTTGAGTGAAGTGAACGGCGTCACAATCTGCGTTCGAACAGACCCACGGTAATAAACCAGTGTTCACTACCTCGGTTCCGCACGTACAGATCGTTGGGACATCTTCGCTGTCATGCGATTTTCCGCAGTTGGTACAGATGATCGGACCGGGAATGGTTGCCAGTTCGAACTCGGTAGCTGCACACACGTTGCACTTCTTGGTTATCGACCAAGATCTACCACAGTCCGGATTTCGACATATAAAACCGTCAGCATCAGTCGGGACGCCGGGCGTGTCACAGTCTGGGCAGGAAGCGACGACGCTCCGTCCCTCGTGAGCGCCACAACTCGTGCACTTGTGATGTGGTCGAAAGGTCACCCGGTGCATCGGTACTGAGACGTCCGTGGAGGCAAGACACGCTGGACACACCTCGTGTTCCTCTTCTCCGATTAGTCCTTCGTCAGTATGGACGTATGGTTCAAGACGATCGCAGCGTGAGCACGCGTTCGCTACGAGGTACTCGTCCTTACACTGCCGACAATATGTGGCGCGGGTGACAAAGTCGCTACCACATGCCTCACAGTGTTCTTGGGGCGACCGATACACAGCCTTACAGGCTGCACAAGCATAGAAGCCGTCGAGTGGCCAAGAAAAGAGATGATTCCGGCTTTCGAGTATTCCTGCGAATTGACCGATTTGCTGAAAGTTGTCGATCAGCGTTTCCGCTTCTGCAAGAGGGATATCAAAACGGTCGGCGCAGTCCCCTACGAAGGTCTCTGGGGGTCGCGGTGAATCAGCCAACTCGGCGTGGAGCGTCTGGAACGTTCTGACGATAGGATCAGTCTGATCCGTGTCAGTGTAGAAATCATAGAGATCGTCTGCGATGCGCTCCTCGATACGTTCGTTATCGAGCGAATCCGCATTCTCGATGGTCAAGTCTATTTCACCAACCTGTTTTGGCGTTGGATGTTGTGCCCGACCTGCATCCAGAATTGCTTTGCGCGAGACGACCTCTTCACGTAGCGTAGTCGGTACCTCTATAGAGGCGTCCGTATCGAACGATCGGGGATCTTCGCTCACACAACTGATGTCTGTCGCTCCACTGATTTGCCTGAAGAGTTCGGAGTCGTTTTCGACAGTCGCGCTACTTCCGATCACCTGAAGCGATTCATAATCGTTTGTCTCTCGAAGTCGTCGGAGACGTTTGATTAGCGTGGCAGTGTAGCTGCCGAGCAAGCCGTCGTAGGTGTGTACCTCGTCGAAGACGAGAAACGATGGGTCATAGACGAACGCGTCCTGCTCGGATTCGGCGTTTATGTTGAGAAGGCGGTAGTTTAGCGTATCTGGGTTCGTCAGGATGATGTCGGCACCGGATTTCAGAATAGAGTTTTTCGTCAGACGAACGAAGTCCAGCGGAACCTTGTGATCCTCGTCGGTTTCACAGCGTGGTTTGTCCGGACGAAGTCGATAATCGTCGGTGCTTCGCTCAACGAACACTCCCTGCCGACATTTTTGACACTTTTCCAACCCATCATTCGCACCGGGACATCCGAAGTGTTGAAACGTTCGGTTCAGGTACCCCTGAGCCTTTGATTCGAAAACGTTACTCGGGGTATCACCGTCGTAGATTCCGATTGTTACCCACTCTTTCTGCCTGAGATTCCGGTTGATTCGATAGAGGATTTGTACCAGACGTTTGAATTGATCTTGTGCCAGTGCTTTGGTTGGATAAAGGAGAAGCGCTTTAGTCGATGTTCGACCGTCATTGTCCTCGTCTCGTTTCGCAGTCACTATTCGATCGAGTATGGGTATGAGCCACGCCTCTGTCTTCCCACGGCCTGTCGCCGCAGTGATTACCGTATCCTCTCCATCGAGAACCGTCTCGACGCTTCGTTCTTGAAAGTCGTACAACCGACGAAAGCCCTCGTTTTTGAACGCCCGCTTCACATTCGGATGTAGTGACTGAGATCCGGCGAACGACTCCCAGTCCGTATCACTCCAGTTGGCTATCGGAAGCGCCTGTAGATACGGTCCACGAATGCCTGCGAGCGTCGATTCACCCGCTGAATCGGGCTGTAGTCGATGTGAAACGCTTCGCGCGGGTATACCACCACGTCCCTGGAGATAAGACTGATAGGCTTCTCGCATCGAATCCGCACGCCGGGCCGGATCGTTCATTGTTGGCTCCGTTGATCCATCATTTAGATACTCAATTCGACGGCGTTCGCCAACTGATCGATTCTCTTCAGTTCCGAAAGCACACCGACATCGACATCGTCCAGGGTCAAACTGGACTGTGAACTCAAACGTTCAACTGCCTCGATAGCGTCATCACTCAATCCATGGGTCTCCTGAAATGATTCAAGTCCCTGTAGATCCTGGTGACTTTCCCACTGGTTGGTGGCGTTCTCCCAGTTAGTGATTACTGTCGATGCCGTCTGACTTGGGTTCCACATGTTTTTTGTGATGATCTCCTCTATCCACCGAACTGTTTTGGCGAACTCATCGTTTTGGCCGCCGATAATCTCTTGTAAATCTCGTGCCGACGAAAGTTGATCCTGCCATTCATTTTCGAAGCTGCGAAGTCGGGTTTTGATAGATTCTGTCGCCTTCTTGACTGAAGAACTCGCAGCAGTCACCTCCTTCCGTATCTCATTGATTCGGGTACCCCGCCCGCCATCTGTGTTCTCAACGAGAGCGTCGGTGATTTCAGACTGGTCGGAGCGGACTGCGGATTCGGCTTCGTCAAGTGCGGATTGAACTCCTAGTGGTTCGTTCCCGCCGAACATTTCATCGAGCATCTGTCGATAGAATTGTAGCGTCTGAACCTCTTCTGCAAGTTCCCGTACGTCATCGTTCAGGCTCGATGCTGTTCCCTTAGCCGCAGCGACTTTTTTATCGATGTTCTCAGCAGTCTCCTTTCTGTCTGCTTGTTTCTCTATCGCTTCAACCGTATCAGAAAGTTTTGTAGCTTCTGTCATTGTCAGTAGGAATTAACAGCCTCGATTACGTCACTCCGTGCGGATTCGTATTCGGTAATCTCGTTCAGTTCCTGAATCCGGCCTTTGAGGTTCCCGGTATCGGAAACATCGAATCCCGAAAGTTCCTCGATGATTTCATCGAAGGCCCGGTATACTTCCCAGGCAGTGTGGGTCCCTTTGCTCGCCTGGAATTCGTGGAGTAATTCAAGTCGTTCCAGTGGCGAGTCCGTCTCTAACTCGACGAATGATGAAACTGATTCGTTGAACATGGTCAGATCGATCGACTTTCCGTCGCTCAATTTTTGCTGTATGTCCTCCCAGCGCTCCAGTTTTGTCACACCGAATGTACCCAGACAGTCCATCAGAGTGTCTAGCATGGATTCGAGTTCGTCTATCCGGTACGACGGGTCGTGCCACTGGTGAATCGGGTTCAAAGACGACTCGAAATGCGATTCGAGATCGTCATCACTCAGAAGTGATAGCTCGATAGCGTAATCGGAGATCGCGTTGAGGAAGGCTTCAACGCTCGTATTGGCGTTCGAACGGCTCGTTCCGATGTTGTATGCACTCGGGAAATCGATCTTTTCTGTATCAATCTGCTGGGCCAATTGCAGGAATCGCTCAGGATTTGACGCTATTTCCCTCCGGACTGTGGCGAGCCTCTCGTGATCTACGAGGTTTTTCTTAAGCAAAAAGAACCCGTCGATGAGTCCCTCTATGTCTTTTCGTCGGTGCTGAAGCTTAACGAGCGTATTCTGGAGTCCGGAACCGTCAGATAGTGCTTCTCGAATCGGGCTCTCATACTCACGGTTCTTCGGTACTCGTCGGTCGAACACGGCCTCACGGTTGAATTCAGTTGTTCCGAATTCAGCGTTCGAAAGAAGGAGCTTGCCCAGCAAGATGGTATGCTCTATCGTAAGTCCCGAAGGAAGCGCGCCTTTTTTCTCTCCCTCGATCTCGTTCCGCATTTTCTGCCGGAATTCAACGACGGAGTTGGTCGCCCACGACCGCAGTTGTTCGACCGTCGCGGTTTCAGGGAGTTCACCGTCTTCGTTTATGCCGACCTCCAACAAATCGAAGTAGAGATCCATGTGTTCTTTGCCAAACGAGAGCATGACGGACAATCCCTCGCGCTCATCGGGCCCTTCGATAGAGACCGGGACCTCTTTACCGCGAGTATAGTAGATTGCGGTCGCTGGATCTCTCGACGAATTCGTGTTCCCGAGTTTCGTCGGATCGTGCCACGTTTCCAGTACTGATTCTGCGCCGGAGCGGAGAACATCCGAACTCGGATAACTGTCTCCGGTTTCTACCCACTCTAGGAAGTCATTAACCTGATTCTCTCGACGATCCGTGTCTTCTCCGCTAGTTTCTTGCTTCCGTGTCGTTTTTGTTCTGGTCTTCGTCTCGGAGTTCGTTTTCTTCGTTGTCGTCGAGGTGGCGGAGGTGTCGGTTTTGTTGTCCTCAGACGGTGGAATCGATGGTCGAGAATCATCCGCGTCCCCCAGAATACGAGTCGCAGCTTCGTTCGGTCTAAACGGGACATATTCTTCCCCCTCGTAATCTACAGTTCCTTCGCCTTCGGCCTCAAATCCAAACGTTTCTAATATGCCCCGACTGACGAGGATCTCTGCGGAATCATCACGCACTTGGTCACGATAGCCGTACCACGTGGCGAGTTTCTGTAACTCGTTCGAGTATGATCCCGGGTCGATCGGGGTCACCTGATTGTCCACGTTTGGATTCTTGTCTACCACCTCGTACGGCGGATCCTCGGAGAGTAGAACGCGCCGCACAACCTTCTGGAGGAGCACTCGCGGTGTGCGACGTGGGGAACCATCTTCCAGGAGACGGTCGTATGCCATCTGGATGAACGCTCGATTGAAGGGGTACAGATTGTCGAAAGCCGCTTCGGTGGCGGTTTTTATTTCTGCACCCGATTCACGCTTGATGACATCCATGTACTTATGAACAAGATCAACAGACAGAGAGTTGTTCAGAAAGTATGCGACGCCGTCCTGAGTCAGACTCAAGTATCCCTCAGAACGATCTTGAAGATACGTTAGTGCGTCTTCATCCCCACGGTTCCCGAGTGCGTCCTGAAGATCGTCCTGCTCGAACCCAGTAGTATATCCAAGAACGATGTCGTACGTCGCGCTCTCGACCTGGATTATTTGATCGAGCAGTTGTTCTTTCAGAACCGAGAACGTCGTCACGTCTTCGCAGATAATCACTGGCCGCTTTTCGAGTTCTTCTACGTAACGCTGGGCGTAGTCCCGGAGTTGTCCCTGAAAGTCGTCTACGCCGATAACGTGCGAGAAATGGCGGTGGATCTCATCTCGAAGCGACTGTCGAAACACATCGCTGTTCTTGTGGAATACGGAGTCAGTTCCAAGAGCGAGGGCGATGTCCCTGTAATCATCTTTCGAGATGAGATTTGGATCGAAATCGGTCTCGTCGCCTTCTTCGAGTGCATCCTGATATTCCCCTATGTTCTCTGTCAGCATCGATTGCAGGTTCCCCTCCTGAACGATGCGGTCGATATTGGTCTCCGCGAGTTTTTGCCCCGGATTCGCTTCCAGATTCGTGATGATTGCCTCTGCTACCTTTCCTGCATCCAGTTCGGTTACTTGTCTGATTTCGGGATCTTCACCGAGGGGTTCAGCGAGTGTCGAGATGATATGCTCGATGTTCGTCTGGTTAGCTTTGATATGTAGGGGGATGCGATCAGGAGTGCCTTCCGATTCGCCTTTCCCAGCGAGTTCGTAGTCTAGCCACTGGCAGAGTTGACTCTTCCCGGATCCGGTTTCCCCGCGTAGAATGAAGGTCCGAATGTCGGCATCGATCGGTGAATCGACCAACTCGTCCCGGAATTGCTCCTGCGTAACGAACGCGTCTTGATGCCGTGGAAGGAACTTTGCGTAAATTCGGTCGATATCGAGGTGCGTGTCGTAGAATGTTTTCGGGTCGTTCTTTTGTTGGGCGGTCGCAGTAAGATACTGACGAACGACTTCGTCATCCCACGGTGTCGGATCGACTAGCGTACTCATGCGGACACCACCCGGTCGTGTTGGAGGGAATATTGATACGCCGGCTTTTCCGGCTGTTCGCTTAGTTCGAACTGGCTCACTCGATCTGCTTTCGTTGCGGGAATCTCTACCTCGTAGGTAGCGTCGCTCGGTGTCTTCAGAGAAAGCACATCATCGTCGATCATGGTCTTCATTGTATCGCTAAGTCCGAGATAAACGCGGGGAACGCCACCGCGTGATGAATAACAGGCGAAGAAGTGCTCCTCGATCCAATCCAATGCTTCACGGATACTGCTGGAACCCTCCTCACGTTCGAACGCTTCAAGAAGATCGTAGACTAATGCAGGAGACGGACTCGTTCCTATTTCTTGGTTATCCTTTATTGAGATCAGGCCCATCGGTACCATCAGATTGTACCACATCTCGACCTTCTGGACAGTCCAGTCGAAGGGATAGTCGTCCGCCTCCCGTTCGAGGTCTTCCTTCAGATTGGACTTGTCGTAGAGGCGAATCTCGTTGTCTCTTGTCTTGTCGATCATAACCTCTTGAATCCGGGCGAAGTGATCCTGAGCGTCCTGCTGTTGTTTTAAATGATGTAATACTCGGATCTCGAAGGGATACTCAGAAAACGGTTGATTGCCGATTGGTTCGATGATGCGCTCAGACGGCTTTTTGATAATGTCGATGGCGTGGAGGAACTGGATCGTGTCGTCTACAGAGTTTGTGTTCGAATCGTCCGCCGGTCGGACGAAGTCCTGATGTACCTGTGTTATCGGTGTCGAACCCTGTAGATTCGTGGCAATCGCCTTGATCTCAGCTCCACGAACCCCCTGATAGCTGGCCAGGTCTTTGGTCGATTTTCCGTCTGCGTAAATATATGTACTCTCTGTCATTGTGGTGAATTATCGTCGTTCAGAATGCTGATATTCGGTCAGTTCCTTACTTTCGAAGTTACAGCGATGAAGGGTTGCAATCATCCGCTTTGCAATCTTTTCTGTATCGCCCCATTCGATCCACGACCGGAGGGCGGTCGTGACGTGTGATTCGTACTCTTCAAGCACGTCTTCGAGTTCGTGTTCGACAAAAAAGTGGAGCGGTTCCCAGACCGGACTCTCAGCAGGTGCTCGTTCGTAGTCGAATAGTTCCACGAGTTCAGATGCCGGCGCTCCGTTTGCTGCGTGATGTTCCGAAACCCGATGAAAGTACAGATTCTTCGTATCGTAAAGTGGGAGCTTTGAGTCCACGTTCTCTTTCACATAGTCGTGAATCAGCTGTTCGTATTCGAAACTCATCGCGTTGAACTGATCAGCAACCGAGCGTCCGGGAACGGGGATTCGTGATTCGATGTGTGGCGTCGGAGTGTCCGTGACGAAGACGTACTGTCCATCGTCCACTTCCGACCCCCTTTTAAACAGTTCCCAAGCGATGTCTGCCTGGGAAATGAACTCGTGACCCTGTTCCTGCTCGTCTTTCGAGCGGAGTTGCTTTTCGGTGGCGATATGAACTAAGGGTAACGATACTACAGATGGTGTTATGGTGTCCGGATTCAAGTAATCGTGATCGATCAGTTGGAACTCACGGGCCCACAACTCGTCGTACACAAACTTTTGAACACCCAATTCTAAAAATAATGGAATTGTTCTGAGCTGGGCCCGTGCCCTTCGATCCCGTTTTTCGAGTTGGGAATCATATACGACAATCGGAGATTCAGACGTTCCCAACGCCTGAATCAACCCTGTATCTACAGACACAGTATTAGCAGACAAAGTGGGAATACAAAAGTGTTCCTTCGAATTACTTTAACGCTAACATACATGCCCCGGATCGTCTCTTGTTATGCTTAACACCAACAATTCGGTCGTGTCTAGTTAGTAGCATTGTGATAGCAAGCAAAGGTTTGGATCCACTTTTTGCCTGTTTTCGGTTCGACGTGACTGAATTAGTACGAGAACAAGTAGGTCCGGTGTCTCAGTTTTCCGTGGTTTCGTTCGATGGTATTCTGATTTCCGTGGCACCGATCTGAAATTGGGGGTCAACTCGGTGGAGTATAGTTTGGCGATGTTGAGCGCCATCAACTGGAAGTCTCCGAAATTAATGGGTGGACAGTCTCCGTAAATGTGTACACTGGGTATCAGGATTGACCTGAATCCAGTCCTTATTGATGATCGATAGTGCTATGACGATTGTTCGACGAATTCAGTGACGGCGTAGAACGGGACAGTATCGATCAGTGCCACGAGGAGTTTCACGATGTATTGGCCGGCGATGATTGAGACGAGTGCCCAGCCCCATGTAGGGTCGCCGCCGAGGCCGAGTGCGGGGAAGATGGCGAAGCCGAGCGTTATGAAAACGACGGTGTCTGCCCCTTGACTAACGGCGGTTGAGCCGCAATTTCGAAGCCAGCGGTAGCGACCGGCGGTACGGTCTTTCAGGTTAGCGAAGAGTCGTACGTCGAGGTGTTGGGCAATTGCGAGGGCGACTACTGAGGCGAGGATGATGGATGCGGAGTCGCCAAGTGTCGCAACGAACGCTTCCTGCCCTTCGTAGAACGGGGCGGTTGGCATCCAGATAGCCAAAAAAATGAGTACATATGCGAGAATAAGTGTGATAACAGTGCCGTTGATGACGGTTGCGGCGTAGTCTTTGCCGTGGTATTCGACGAGGAGGTCTGAGGCGAGGTAGGCGAGGCCGAAAGCAACGAAGCCAGCGGGAACTGCTACGCCGCCGATGCCGGGGAGTTCGAGCCAACTGAGTTTTGCAGCGAGGACGTTAGCCAAGACGACTGATCCGGCGAAGACGGCGGTGAATATCGCTCGGGTGTCTTGTACTCGCATTATTCGCCACCTTTGTTTGACGCCATCACAACGAGGTTGATGTACTGTTGTAGGTTGATCAGGTTTGGTATAGACGAGGGTTGAGGGAGTTTGTGTGGTCGGAGTGTCTGTGCATGTGAGCGGTATTGGATTTGCATCGGTGTGGTAATGAAACTCAATCTTAATATATTCTCTGGATATTCTACCAGTATTACTCAGAGTTTATCGAGAGACGAAGCCGATAGAGACTCGTCCCAGGAAGTAGGTGCACGAACGCTATGGATTGGGGGAGGAGAATCAGATTTGAATAAGTTCGAGTCATCGGATCCTACATCATGACGGGAAGTGCTCGCGGCCAAACGAACATAACTACGAAATCACGGTTGAAGTCACGGCGAACTCACTGACGACGGGAGCGTTAACGACAAAGGGAAATGAAAGATGTGATTGACGAGTGGGATCATCAATTTCTTTTTTAAGGAGAGTGACCCGCTTGTGGATGCGTTCAAAAAGACTGGTAATGGGGGCGGGCTTGGGGTGTTGGTTCATCCGCCGACCGCGGAGGTGATGAATGTCTTTTTAAAAGCGATTGCTTAAGTCATCCCTGGACACCGTCTCGGACATGTCTGTGTCAGTGCACGGAACTGGGGAACTCTGCGCGACGTACTGATGTCGGTTGATAGTGATTTTGAAGAATCGGTGTCGGACGTGGAGGTGAGTGATGATAGGCTCCGGATTAATGAGGTGTTTTACTCGTTACAAGATGAGAGAACTCTTGCAGGTGTCCCGTCCATGTTCGTGCGAACCTAAGGATGCAATTTGCGGTGTTGGTATGATAGAATAAAAGTGAGTGACAGATTAGTGTGGTTTGTTGTGCAACTGTACTGATGTCACCCGGTCAGAATGTATCTCTTACTAAGCATTTCAACAGATTCACACAGCCATATCCGAGCATTTTTTCAAGTTGCTCTCCTCCCGAGGAGATGTTTGACGTCACGAAGGACAGTATTCTTCGAAATGACGGTCATACTCACATCTTTCACGACTCGTCTCAAATGTGTGTGAGGTACTCTCTATAGCGGAACGCTCAGCAATCTTCTTAAGCAACTGCCCAGTAGCGGTTCGTGGTGAATATATCGCGTGCGGTTCTACGTACCTGAGTGGGATGATAACGTCGATGCGGAGTACGATTTCGTGTACGATGAGCACTCCTTTTTAAATCCGAGTGAGCGAAATCTCTCGTATATATGGGATATCTTCGACCGGGAAACGACCCCGATCGATGGAGTGCTCATCTCACGTGAGCAAGTAGAGGATACGCCTTCGAAATTTGATCGAATCACAAAAAGTGGCGTATACGACGCTCCGCAACTCAACATCCCCGAGTGGTTACCGACGATCAGCGACTGTGGTGCGTGGGGGTACAAATCACTCCCATTCCCACCGTACGGAAACAAGGGAATGTTGGATTTCTACGAAACGCTTGACGTGACTGTCGGCGTGACCATCGATCATCTAGTTCTCGGGAGGGGGCATACTGCACGTCTGTACCTCGATGAACGAGGGTTCCCAGAGGGATTCACTACGTCGGATATCCCTGACGAAGTAACCGAAGCGGTTGATCTCATGAGTGACGAATGGCCGGTAGAATGGCCGGATTACGTGAGAGATTACGAGCCATCTATTTGTGA
>LFFM01000459.1_pt1 | contig 28304 bp, 27 predicted proteins | sample 643131 | NCBI WGS metagenome assembly LFFM01 (sample SAMN03777445, study PRJNA286221) | soda lake metagenome | biome: soda lake; feature: Kulunda steppe; material: water; isolation source: sample Tc-Br brine of Tanatar trona crystallizer | place: Russia: Kulunda steppe | collected 2011-07
CGCTTCTTGTCGTCGTTCGAAAGACTCCGTCTTTCGTGATGACGAAAATCGAAGATTTTCGAACCACGCTTGAACACCGCCGGAAGCGTGGTGAGCATCGTACTACCCCCTTCGACCGCAGGGGTAGTAAGCGTGGCGGAAACCATGCAAATGACTCGTGCGGGCGCTGTATCCCCTCCCTGCTCGCTTCGCTCGCTGAGGAAGGGGGCTTAGCGCCCTCAATTACAGCTAAAAAATGAGTGGTAGAGGGAAGTCTCACTCCTCGGGATTAGTGGTCTCAATCTCACGCCACAGTAAATATCCGGCCCCTCCAAGGCTGGCGATCGCTGTACCGATACCGAAGCCCGGTACTTCCTCATCGGTACTGTCGTCGGATTGGTCCGGATCCGTCCCGTCGGTCTCCGATTCTGAGGTAGTGTCATCGGCGGTACTCCCGTCGTCAGCCGAAGTATCCTGTGAACCGGTCTTGATCGTCACGTCACTGGCGATCATTTCCTCGTGATGACCGAGCGTGCCAAGAGTAGTTCGGGAACCGACGCTCGCTCCCTCCACAACCGTGTTGATCGCATAGACACTGCCGTCGCGGCACCCGATGAAAACCTTTCCGTCGGTGACTGTCGGTGACGAGTGACGGATTTGCCTGTCGGTTTCGAACGACCACCGCTGCTCTCCGTTTGTCGCATCGATCGCGTAGATATGGCGGTCTTGGCTCCCTACGAACACCCGTTTGGTGCTAGAATCACCGGCAACTGTCGGTGACGACTGGACCTCGTCGCCTGTCTCGAATGACCACAGTTCGTTACCCGTTGCTACCTCCAATGCATAGACGGCACCATCTGCGCTCCCGACGAAAGCTACCTGATTGTCAGCGCCGTCATCTGTTCCGTCGTTGATGCTAGCTACTGTCGGGGACGATGAGATTCGGCCGCCCGTCTCGAAAGCCCATTGGGAAGTCCCGTCATCAATATCGAGGGCGTAGACAGAGGCATCGTTGCTCCCGATAACAACCAGTCCGTCTGTGACTGTTGGCGAGGAGTACACGTCGTCAGCAGCTTCGAACGTCCAGTGTACGTCTCCCGAGAGCGCGTCAAGCGCGTAAACAGTTCCACCCAGATCCGCGAAGTATACCGTCCCATCGACGACTGTTGGTGACGACTGAATCGCACTGGTTTGATGCTTCCAGCGCTCCTCGCCCGTTGCCGCATCAAGTGCATATAGGTGGCCGTCGAAGCTCCCAACGAAGACTGTCACACCGCTGAAATCGTCTTCGGTACGGGGATCCGTATCCGTTACTGTGGGTGACGAAATGACCCGACCGTCCGTCTCGACAGACCAGTCTTGCTCACCCGTGGCAGTATCGAGTGCAAATATTCGTCCACTATGGTCTCCGGCGAACAGCATCCCGTCGGCGACGGTCGGTGACGACCAGACGTTGGATCCGTTTCCGAAAGTCCACTTCACCTCCCCCGAAGCGGCATCAAGCGCGTGGAGACCGTCCTGAGAGTCGGTACCAATGAAGACCGTTCCATCAACGACCGTCGGTGACGACCAAACCTCAAACCCGCGGTCGAACGACCAGACGAGCTCTCCTTCGTCGGTTTCCGCCCGACCAGTCGTCGACCCGACTGTCGACCCAAGTGCTAGTGCGGCAGTTGCCTGAATGGCTGTGCGGCGGGACACTCGATCAGGACTTGTTTGCATTTTTGTTAGATTTAGATCAATTACATTGATATAGGTTTTGTCGGTATTTCTACCTATGGGCTCGTAAAATCTCTGGCCTTCCTTCTCTCGGACCCGTTCAGAATGAGTTTGACCGGCACGTTTAGGAGGGCAGGTCAGCTATCTGGGGGCCGATCATCAGTTAGCAGGTGCGAGAATTCGTCGAGCTACCACGAGGACAGGAATCTGAAGTCTGCCTTTTGACTCAACCACGCCGAGTTCCTTGGCGTACTTTTTGACGAACGCCGATGGAAACTGTGTAATGAACTGACGCATGATTCTCGATGCGGAGATGTCTTAGTGGATCCTCGTAGCCTCCTCAATCCTCTCGCGAAGTAGCCTCGATAAGCCGCTACGATAAGCCGCTACTGTCACGCGATTCTTCGCCTAACTATAGACGGATACTTTTCAATATTTGATGAGTCTCCAGCCGTGGAGCATATCCCATTGTCGTGAAGACATTCTTTGGCCTCCACCGAATGCAAGACTCGCGCACTCCATCTTGCACGCGACTTTTGACAAGTACTGGAACGATAGCTAGCGAGACTCCTTCTTGACACACTCTCCCGCTACGCTACCGCGCGGTGTCGTTTGTTGTGCCCTCAGAAGGGGCGCAGGGCATGCGAGAAATGCGCTGGCCGGTGACGAATAACTCCTTCGTGAGGTGACTACGAGATGCAAGACTCAGAAACTCGCACCGTGTTCGCGGGTGTCGACGGCCGATCGGACGCACAGCTTCCCAACTGGTATGCGGAACAGAACCCCGTCGACGATCCGGTGTCGTTTGCGGACGCGATCCGTGACCTGCCGCGAGCCGTCGAGACGACAGTTGCATACCGCAACCCGTACGACGACGCGTGGGTCGAAACCGAGCGCTTCAACGCCGTCGTCGAACCGCTATTTCACGTGCCGACGAACAGCTACGCGGTCATCAATCCCGTCGACGTGTACGGACCGCTCGAGGAAGTGCTCCGCGATGAAACCATCGACGGCCGGTCGCTCGGTGACGTGATGTTCGGCGAGATCAGGCAGTACCGGGGCGGCGGCGAGGTCCACATGGACATCATGTTCGACGGCCTCGAGGTGCGCCTTCCCGGCCGGTCGGACCCGATCACGATGGGCGTCACGTCGGGTTACGACTTCTTTGATGAGCATGCGGTCTACGTGGAGGGCTTCGCCCAGGACGGCTACTGTTCGAACACGATGCGCTCGCTCACCGACAAGGAGGTCATCAAGCACGTTGGCGACGTGCGAAACTTCCGGACCTGGTGGGAGGAGATCCTCGCACAAGTCGAGCTCGTCGCCGACGACCTCTTTGAGTTCATCCGGGACGCTCAGGACATCGAACTCGACTTCTCGGAGCTGCCGTTCACCGTCACGGAGTTCTACAGTCTCCTAGGTTTCCCGGACTACCTATCCGAGCGCGTCGAACGGGCCTACGAAGAGCAGCTGGAGGCGGACGGGGACGGCGGGTCGCAGACCTCGCTGGATGGCGAACGGGCACTCGCGAGCATCGAGCGCGTCAGCGACGATCTCCAAGAGAAAGTCACCCAGTTTGAGGAACGTGAGGACGCGCTTCGTGAACGGTTCCAGGACGCGATGGCCTGACGTTGTGACGGTGACGTAGTCTTCTGTTCTGTTTTCTCTCGCCCTTGAGAGGCGGAGGCTACAGAGATGGAGCAGTCCACGATTAGCGACGGGGACGATGACGAATTTCCACCTGAGAAGCGCCTCGAAGCACCGAATTATCGATTGGTCAAGGCCGGTATCGCGACGATACCCGATATGGAGACACTCCGGGAATGTGTTGCCTACGAGAACGCGCATCAGAATCGAACGCAGATCCTCCGCCGGCTCAAGTGGAAGGCTGAAGAGCTGCGTGAGGATGAACACGGGTGGCTTGTCACCGCTATACGATCCACGCCCACGCGTGGACAGGCCACGCGAGCGCGACTCCCGGTCGCGCTCGCGGCCTTTCTTTCCGGCAGAGACGTACACTTCGTCAATTTCGACTGGTCCGACGAGATCCAGTGAAGGCGCATCGAGCGCGCTGGCAAAGCGCTCGATGCGCCGATGGATCGTTTTGTGTGTCACGTCGATTTCGCACTGAAGTTGCCGGAGACTCGTATTAAAGCGGAGAAACGCGTAGATCGAGAACAACCACCGGCGGAGTGCAACCTTCGAGTGAGCGAAGATCGTGCCAGTCTTGTCGTTGAACGTGCGGTCACAATTCTTACAGAGATACCGTTGAAACTCTCTGTAGCTGCCGTTTCTGACCGTCCGGTCAGAACGGCAGTGAGGACAGGTCACACCGTCACGCCAGCGAACCTGTTGGAGCAGGTCCGCTGCGACCGATTCCGACCCGAACACATCTAGCGGAATCATTCGTGTCGGGCACCGCTGCCGCGGTGCCCTTGTCCTCTTTGACTCCACAGCTACCGCTCAGCAATATCCACAATCTCCTACGCAAGAGCGTATGGAGTTTACGTTCACCGGTGATCCCGAGAGCATGATGAATCGCATCGTCGACGATACCCGGTTGGAGGCGATCGCCGAACAAAAAGAACTGCTTCACACAGTGGTCAACACGCAGCTGCGAGATTTTCACGAGCAGTGATTCGAGTGAAGTCTTGGGGACACCCCCTCCGTCATCGATGTGTAAACGGGAACGAGATCGAACCATCCGTCCACAGGTCCCCCCATTATCGAAGTGTAAACTAGGACGGTGCACCAGTGAAGTCGTCAGTACCACAGCAACAGGCAGCTATCAACGACCCCCTCCCCCCGTCATCGATGTGTAAACATCAAGGAAGCAGGGGGAGTCGAGCTGGCAGTTGGCGGTTTAATTGCGGAGAGTAGACTGTTGAAGAACGTCTTGAGTAGGAAAACACCGATTAGGAAACAATTCGGAGGGGTGTGAACTACGAATACAGTTACTCACTCATATCGAGAGTATCTCTTCATTCACTCGTAACTAGGTCTACTACGGTTATTGTTCAAAGCCGTTCTACATAAAGTTTCGTCAGACAATAGTTACCGTTTAGATTGTATTGTATACTGTCGTTTAGCAGCATATTAGCTGTCTTACCCGGTAATACCGTTTAGCCGGCCCTTTCATCCTTCCCACCCCCACCCACCTCTCGTGGTTTTACACATCGATCACGGGGGGAGGGAGTGGGGTTGTCTACTATTTCCGGTTGTACGGTATGCGAGTGACGCTGGAGGAGTTCAGCGATCAGCGGTCGTCGGTCAGCGGCGTGTTGTACGTTAATTGATTGGAACTCTGCCTTCGTCTCGCTCTTCTACAATATGACTCTCAACAAGGTGATTAACCAACACAACTTCGGCCCGTGTTGGTTAACACAAGCAGCGGGAAGATCTTCTTGCAGTCAGACGTGGCCGAGGTCGAGGAACGTCCAAAAACCTTCTCAGAGTATCTCTTAGCGGGGGCTACGATCAAAGGCTCAACGGCTACCGTTACTACTACTGGCAATGGCGGGATGGCGGAAAATCCGGTCTAAAAAAGCCCAGTAACCCAGGACGAATAGTAGACTGCCAACTGCTGCGAAAGATTGGCATCAGTATGGATTCATTATCCGAGTTTTCAGCCGCTATTGCGCTTGGTTTGTGCCGATTTACACATCGATGACGGGGAGTGCGGCACCCATCGGTCACTGGGAGACACCCCGTGTGCGAGATGAATTGGTGATGCAATAGTGGTTTAACAACATTCCGCAAAACTGGTTGACTCGGACCAGTCCACCTCAGTCATCATTAAAGAAATCTTCGATCTGAGCGTTGACAACGGACTTGATGAGATCGTCCTCCGTTTCGGCTTCCTCGAGACGGAAGTCAGTCTCGAGGGTCTCGACAACCACTGCTGGATCGTCGACGAACGTGTATTCTTTGTGGACGCCACTTCCGTAGCCCCGACCCCGTTTTTCGGACGTGACGAAGTTGTAGGTTTCAGCTTCGCTCATATACCGAAGATACGAATCGCGGGATTTCTCGTTGGCATCCAGCAGCCCGGTGAGATACTGATACACTCGGTAAGCGACAGTACTGGGCACCGCGTCGATGTTTCGTTGGGAGTAGACAGGGACAACTGCAGTTGCATAGAGTGACAGCTTCTTTTGAGTGGAAAGTCCCTGCATTTGGGTCAGAGTCCGATCGCGCTCTGCCTCTCGTTGTGCATCCCGAACGTGCTCCTCGCGAACGATATCTCCCCCTTCACGGTCCGTTATTTCACCAGCTTTACGGAACAAATCGATCGCCTTTCTGGCGTCCCCGTGATCCTGTGCAGCAAACGCCGCACTAAGCGGGATGATACCATCTTCGAGAACGTCATCCTGATACGCATCACGACGGTGCTCTAGAATCGATTGGAGTTGAGTCGCATCGTAATCGGGGAAGACGACGTCCTGCGGATTGAACGAACTTTCAGCCCGGCCATCGAGATCCTCCATAAACCGCGGATCGTTCGTGAGTGCAGCGACGGAAACGTGTCCATCGATCTTCCCCAGCTGGGACGCCCGAGAGAGCTGATAGAGGAGTTTCGAGTAGGCGGGTTCATCGTTCGGATCCCGTTGTCGACCGACGAGAAGATCGACTTCGTCTAGGATGATGATCACGGAGTCGAAGTTGTTGCTCAGAATCTCGTAGAATCGGTTGAGTTTCTGGTCCGTCGAAATACCCGTTTGTGGAACGCCAACATCGACACCTGCTTCCGCGGCGCCGTTTTTCACCAGACGGTAGACCGCACGGTCGTGGGATTTGATCGTCTGGCAGTTGATCTCGATGACCCCAAATCGATCACCCTGAGACGTCGCCAGTTCGAGAACTTGCTGACAGACTGCATTGATGATGAGTGACTTCCCAGTCCCGGAGGGGCCATACAGGAGCATATTCGGCGGTCGGTTCCCTTGCACAGCTGGTCGCAGATAGGTGATGATATCGTCCAATTGTTTGTCGCGACCGACGATCCGATCCTCATCGATCACCGCATCAGGATCAAGAAGGGCCTTGTCCCGAAACACGGAGTTTTGAACCCCATCCTGAAGACGTCCCTTAATAGATTCAGAGAGGGATTGTGATTCATCGCCATCAGCCATGTATGCGCGGTATCGCTGAAAGTACAAATAGGTATGGGTACCGTGTGCGAGATTAAATATACTGATATCGGCGGATAGAAACGGTATATAGGGATGACAGTCAAATCGTTGTCAAACCGTGGTCGAGATCAAATCATCGGGACACACCCCCCGTGTGCGAAATGAAATATGGTGTAGCAACGTAGCTGCCGATCAACCCGTCGACCACTCACCCCCCGTATGCAATATGAAATCTCGAATAGTTTCAGATGAAAGATGATCGGAGTCATTCCAAACTGTCGCAGTAAGTGCGGAAGGACACGAAGACACGTTTAGAGGTTGTGCTCAGTTCGCTTCGCGTCGGTCTCGATGGCGGAAAGTCCGCGTGACTCTCCACACGGGACCCCCTCCCCCCGTGTGCAATATGAAATCTTCAAAAGAGAGATTGAGGTGTAGGGAGTGTCAACCTCAAAAACAGCCGTTAGAGTCGGGTGATAGCGGGTATATACCCGAAATAGGGCGATGGATGTATTAGATCATCAAGAGCAGTTCACCACAATACTATACTTACTGATCTAGTCTGTAGCTCTAGTGCGGATATTGTTTAACAACTACTCACTTAAAGCTTTCCTAAGTAAGAGTTGAATCAAATATTGGTAGAAGAAGGTCTATCTATTTCGATCTCTTGGTTTTAGGGCTTCAACGACCTTGCGACGTCACTCCCCCCCACCCCACTGTGTTGCCGATTTCATATCGCACACGGGGGGAGGGGGTTGACGACGTACAACCATAAGAGTCGTTCTTCACATTGGTGCGAACGGTCCCAGCAGACTTAACCAACAGCTATGCTTCTTTTGTTGGTTAAGTCATTCAGCCGTACTGAATGCAGCCAAGCCGATTTCTCGAGTGTCAGCGATTTCCAGCGGAATCTCCACCCGACCCCACGAAAGGAGAAGGGGTGACTATCTATCGTCCGGCCGAACTTCGTTGCGTAACACGTCGGATCGTACGACTCCATCGGCACGGGAGCCAACAGGGCTCTCCTCTTCGCGAAGTTTCCCGTCGTTGATGACCACGCATTCGATGTACCGTTCTGGATGTTAACCAAGGTCCTGCTACTGAACACGTTCTAGCGCCGACATGGGCTGGTGGTTCTGTGCAGGTATCTCCAGTGGCATGGAGAGATGATTTTGTTGGACAAATTGCCCGACGCCACTGTTCCAGTGCGGATGGGAGTGATGACTTTTTTGCGTCGTCGAGTACGCTCTCTTGAGAACTAGTTTCGTTGAACCGGTCAAGACAGCCCCGCTAGATCTTCTTAGTGACTTTTCAACACAGCGTCAATGTACTGCAACGGCCTTTTCCTCACTTTTTGAGAGTCAGCTTTGATATTAAGTCCCGTTCCAGCCAAGAACTCGATATGGGAAACAACACCAAATCTACGGTGACGTTCGGTGCAAGTACAGAGTTGACTGGCGCCACCCGTGTAGAAGCCGAGACACGAAACTTCGAGTTCCTCATTGACGAACCTGAATCGCTTGGTGGGACGGATGAAGGGCCAAACCCAGTTGAGTACCTGTTGGGATCGCTTGGCGGCTGTCTCAGTATAGTCGCCCATGCTGTCGCAGACGAGATGGAACTCGAGCTCAAAGACCTCACGATCGATCTGGAAGGAGATCTAGATCCAGCGAAGTTCCAGGGAAAAGACATAGACACTCGAGCAGGATATCAATCCATTCGCGCATCCATTGACGCTGAACTACTGTCAGCTGATGGGGTGCCCGTTGACCGTGAACAAAAGGACGAATGGCTTGCCAAAACCGAGGATCGCTGCCCGGTCAGCGACAATCTCAGCGCCAAAACTCCGATCGAGATCGACGTCGAGTAAAAGCACGCCAGCATTCGTCTCGAGTGTTGTCACTTCGATTTTGCTACAACTGCTACCGTTGACGGCAGCCCGGCGTAAGAATGTCTCCGGCCCGAAAGGTCACAGCCTCGGACTGACGAGTGATCGACGTGACCCGATCGAGTGAGCGATGTCACAGCCGTCGTGGATCGCCGCATGAATGTTGTTGGGCTCGTTGGCATCCCCAGCAACGTAGACTTCAACGTCCATGTCGGCTATATCGTCGACCAAATCATCGTTTGCTCTACTACCTGTCGCAAGTATCACTGCCTCTGCTTCGTACGCAACTCGCTCTTCGTTTTCAGCGATTACTGCTTCGGGCCCGATTTCTGTTACCTGCTGTCCAGTGTGTATCGTGATTCGCTTTTCGTCTGCAAACCGCTCTAAGGCATCTGCACGGGAAATCGGTTCCATGCCTGGTGCGACTACATCCTGCATTTCGAGGATTGTGACATTGCGGCCGTCATCAGCTAACCGTTCGGCTGTCTCACACCCTGTTTGCCCAGCGCCGATCACAACAACATCTCCAGAGACCGTGTTGTCATCGGCAAGCAGGTCCCAGGTGTGATAGACGTAGTCCTGTTCTACGCCGGGAATCGACGGAACAAGCGGACGGGCTCCCGTTGCCACGACTACTGCGTCGGGGTCTGCAGCCCGAATGTCGTCCCCGGTGATACGTTCACCGAACTGGGTATCAACTGATGATGTTTCCAGTTTGTCTTGTAAATGGTCGAGTAGCCAATCGATCTTTTCTTTTCCTGGCGTTGCGACAGCAAGCTCTAGCTGTCCCCCAATATCATTGCTCTCTTCGAACAGTGTTACGTCGTGCCCACGGGCTGCAGCACGGGTTGCCGCTTCGACGCCTGCGGGGCCTCCACCGACAACGAACACGGTTTTCGATTCCTGAATATCTGCTTCCTGTTTGAACTTCAGCTCTCGGCCTGCCTCAGGGTTAACCGTACAGCTGACCTGATCGTCAGCGAAAATCCCCTCTCCAAGGCAGCCGACGTTACAGCTGATACACGGTGTGATTTCATCTGCCCGACCCTCCGCAATCTTCCGACCGATCTCCGGATCCGCAATATGGCCGCGACCAACTGCCACGAAATCGATATCCGAATCGGTGAGTACCGATTCCATCGTATCAGCGTGCCTGATCACACCAACTGCGATCGTCGGGATATCGACGACTGCACCGATCTTGCTTGCCAGATGTGTTCGCCATGCTTCCTCAAACCGCATCGGTTCGAGCAGCTGTGGCATCGATTCGTAAATTCCGGAAGTGACATTTATAACATCGACACCTGCCTCTTCGAACATCTTCGCTGCCTGCTTTGCGTCGTCCACATCGTTTCCTCCCTCGACGAATTCATCAGCGCTGATACGGACGCTCAGGCCGAAGTCATTTCCGACTCGCTCTCGGATTTCCCCGACGATTTCCAGTGGGAAGCGCATTCTGTCTTCGAGATCTCCACCGTACTTATCGCTACGTTTGTTCGTTCGGCTCGACATGAACTGCCCAACGAGATATCCGTGTGCCGCATGGAGCTCTACCCCGTCAAAGCCAGCCCGCTGTGCACGATCGGCTGCAGCAGCGAACTTCTCGACAAGGGTTTTGACTTCCTCTGTCTCAAGTGCCCGAGGTTCCGTACCCAGGAATTCGTCGGTCACAGCCGATGCAGATACTGGTTCCTGTCCTTCTGTCTCCGATGTGGTGGTTTGTCGCCCAGCGTGATGCAGTTGGATGAACCCTGTCGCCCCGTGTTTTTGTATACGGTCAGCTAATCGCGAAAGGCCTGGGATATACTTGTCTTGGTCGATGCGGAGCTGTCGAGAAATTGCCTTCCCGACCGGATAATCGACAGCAGCAACTTCCACGATGACTAATCCTGCGCCTCCACGTGCGCGCTCGGCATAGTATTCTACCAGTTGATCCGTCACACAGCCTGTCTCATCGGCATAGTTCGTTCCCATCGGTGGCATCACCAATCGGTTGCGGACCTCTACGTCTCCGATCTGTCCCGAGCTGAGTATAGTCGAATACTCGTTCATCAGGCTACTATATGTGAGAATTGTAACTCAGCCTTGCGTCAAACTATTAGTATCATTTTAACATTTCTACACTGTCGGCAGAACTGTCCCAAAGCCGAGGCGCTCAGTCACAGCTAAGCTCGGGACAATACAACTCGAAAAAGGGAGTTCATCAGGCACAGTCCGTGATACCCACTACATGTGTTCCATTGAGTTCACGTCGAATATTCCTGCGATCCCAACCAAGCGAGGCAAGCACGCTTTCGACAGCTCGGATGAGCTGCGTCTCGCAGTACGAGGCGTCGCAGGTCTCGATCGCTTCGTGAGCGAGGGCGACCCGGTCTCGCGAGGATTTCTCGTCGTCGACAACCACGTACTCAATATCCTGACCCGGGTGGATTGCCAGGTTCTGATCGCGGGCTCGCTTCAACGCGGCCACGTTCTGGGTATTCTGTGTATAGCCCTCCAGCGGCTTGGAGACACGGTTCCGCTCGACGAGCCGCTCCACTGCTACGTTGCCCGCCTGCAGTTCGTCGATTGCTCGTTCGAGCCGATTGAGTACCGCGTCCAGTGACCGCGTGGCATCGAGCCAGTCGAGACAGTCCCGCTGGACGTCCTCGATGAACGGTGGGGTCGAACGCTGCCGGGCTTCGATGCCTCTGATCTTGAAGTCATCGTCGCCGACGACCTTCCCGAAGTACTTCGTCCACGCGCCGGCGTCGCTCTCGCGCTGCGGCACGAACGGCATCAACCGTGAGCGAGTAGGGTGGGGTAGTTCACGCGGAACGTACGCGTTTCCTCCCACCCCTAAAGGGGTAGGTTTCCGCGCTGCATCTGTATGAACCACAGCAGGTTATACGCGGAACAGGCGCAATACCACGGCCTTCAGGCCGTGGATACGCGCCGTCACTCAGTGATACATTCTATCGACTCCGACAGGACTGGATATTCCATGTCAAACATAGCTTTTAATACTCTATATTTCATAACTAGTTATGAAAACAGTACGATGCTGGAGACAACCCGCACCTACGTCGCACGCATCACGAACTACTCACAGGTTCGTGACGATCTCGACCAGTGCGGGTTCTCCGCCTCGAAACTGTGGAACGTCGGACGCTACTATCTTCAAGAACGGTGGGACGAAGACGGTGAGATACCCGACGAAGCCGAGCTTAAATCGGAGTTGAAAGACCACGAACGCTACAATGACCTGCATTCTCAGTCAAGTCAGCGAGTTCTCGAAGAGCTTGCTGAGGCGTTCACCGGCTGGTATAACTCCGACGACGGCAACAACCCACCTGGCTATCGGAAACGTGGTGACCGGCACCCGCGCTCCACTGTAACGTGGAAACAGAAGGCCATCAAACACGACGACAAGCACGGCCAGCTTCGACTCTCGAAAGGATGGAACCTGAAAGAGAGTCGGTCTGACTTCATCCTCGCAGAGTACGAAACCCGTCCTGATGTCGAAGTCGAGAACATCCAGCAAGTGCGTGCCGTCTGGAACGGTGACGAGTGGGAACTCCACATCGTCTGCAAGAAAGAGATTCCCGTCGAAGACGCACCCGGCGACAACACAGCAGGGATCGATCTCGGTATCAGCAACTATCTTGCCATCGACTACGAAGACGGAAAGAGTGAGTTGTATCCGGGGAACGTGCTGAAAGAGGACAAGCACTACTTCACTCGCGAGGAGTACCAGACCGAAGGTGAAAACGGCCCAAGCAACCGTTCGCGGAGGGCTCGCAAGAAACTCTCTCGGCGTAAAGACCACTTCCTCCACACACTCAGCAAGCACATCGTTGAGAGGTGTGTCGAAGAAGATGTGGAGAAGATAGCAGTTGGCGACCTCAGCGACATCCGTGAGGACGAGAACGGCGACTCGCGGAACTGGGGTGCGTCGGGGAACAAGAAACTCCACGGATGGGAATTTAACCGGTTCACGAACCTGCTCGAATACAAGGCCGAAGAATACGGCATCCTCGTTGACCGAGTAGACGAGGAGAATACCTCGAAGACGTGTTCGTGTTGCGGACAGGTTCAAGATGCGAACCGCGTGGAGCGTGGGCTGTACGTCTGTTCATCGTGTGAGACGACGATGAACGCGGACGTAAACGGCGCGGTGAATATTCGGAGAAAGATAACTCAGAGTCCCCCAACGGGGGATATGAGTAACGGCTGGTTGGCACAGCCCGGAGTCTTCCTGTTCGACCGCGAAAGCGGGTCGTTCAACACGAGAGAACAGGGAGTCTGCAAACCTTAATATCCCAACGCTCGGGATTCCTCCGCCTTCAGGCGGAGGAGGATGTCAATGTACTTCTGTGTGCATTGGTCTTTAGCTAAGCCTCACCTCTCGGTTGTGTAGCGGTAACGAGTCTCTCCTGTAAGATCGGTCGTTGCTGGTGAATCTTCTGCGCATCGTCGATCAGTCGTTCTAACAGCGGTGGCGGCGAGTAACCGAGGTACTCACCCAACTCGTGGAGGAGGAGCTGGGCGTGCGACCGGAAGGTCGCCGCCCAGCGTTCTGGTGGAAACACGATCTCGTCATCTGCAACAACGGTGAGCAGATCCAACAAATCACGGCTGACTAACAGCGACAGCAACGCTGCGTACAGGAGAATCTCTACAACGTGAGATTTGCTCGTGTTGAACTCATCCAGTTCGTACTGCGTCTTCAACTCACGAAACAGCAACTCTACTTCCCATCGACACCGGTAGAGTGTCGAGATATTTTCCGGAGAGAACTCTTCTTGCGGCAGATTCGTGATATAGAGGTGGTGCTCGTCGGCGTCCTCGTTGCGGACGCCGACGACACGAAATGTCTTCGTATCCCATGACTGCGTGCCCGCGTACTGCCTCCGGTGAAACTCTGCCTCGATCTCTACGTCAATGTGCTGTCGATAGAGATCATCCACAACATCCTGGATCTTCTCTCCCTCCAAGGGAATGGCGTCGCCACGCCATTCCCGTAACTCCTCCGTAATCACCGGATTAGCATTCGATTTCAGCCGACTCACGAAGTAGCCGTCATTCTCGTCAATCAACGCAAAGCGGCGGTACTTGAAGTACGCTTGATCGAACAAGACTAACCGATCTTCGAGCCACGGTCCTGTGTCAAACTCCGTGCTGTCGTGTGCTTTTTCGTCGGTAACGCTGAACTGCTCGATTGTTTGGTCGGTGACGTTGTGGAGCAGGTGGAGCCGCGCTCCACCCTGCTCCCCTCTCCGGGGTTTGTAGTCGTCTGCGAGAAACCGGTGTAACCGCAAGATAGTGCCGTCAGCAACCATCACATCACGGAAGCGAGAGAGATCGTTGTCGACAGTGTCAGGAACAGCGACCTCGTCGATCCCGTGTTCGACGAGGTCGCGGAGGTACTCTGCAAGTGTCGGCGTCAACCGCTGATAGAACCCGCCAGGAGAGAGTGTCTTGTCCGCTGTGTTGTTGTAGCTACGCCGAAAGCCAGCAAGTGTTCGGCTCTCGCCTGCGGCGAAGCCGAACACGAATGACCATACAAAGGCAGGCATCTGCAGTTTCCCATCCCGCTCGACCACGCCGAGTTCCTCGGCGTGCTCTTCGAGCAGATCAGATGGAAAAAGCGTAGTGAGTCGACGCATTATTCTCGATGAGGAGGTTTTGGTGTGCACAGCCTTTCCTCCTCATTCCTCTCAAAAAGTAGCCTCGATAAGCCGCTGCTGTCACGTGGTTCATCTCTTAGCTAAAGACGGATGAGGAGTCCTTGTTGTACACAGACTGGACTTCCTCATTCCTTCCGAAACATGCCTCGATAAGCCGCCGCTATCGCGCGGTTTCTCGCTTAAGTAAAGACGGATGACGATAGCCGTACCTGTAGTAGTCAGCGAGGTCACGTTTCCAACTTACGTCGTCATGGTGACTGTTAGTGATGTCTATCCCATCAATTCGGTGGAATAGAATCTGTTTGGCGAATGCCGAAGTCAGCCGGTGAGGACAAACTCTGTGACGAATTCGAAGTTGTCCACCAATACGACGGACAGTTGAAGCTACACCGGTGCCAGACATCTTGTTGTGGTTTTGAAAACTTGCTTGGCCGTAGCGTTGTGAGGTAGGACGGAGTTAGTCTTAGAAAGCTCAATATGCCTCATCGTTTTCTTATGGTGGTTTCTGCACCGCTGTTTTTAATATCATTGGGTTATAATTAGACGTTTATGAATGGAGTTCATGACTTGGGTGGGATGCATGGATTCGGATCGATTCCTAATGATGATGCGGCTTTCCACAGTGATTGGGAGAGGGAAGTATTTGCTATGACTAAGATTTTACTTGCGAATAATACTTTTACACTACCTGAGCACAGATACGCTGAAACAAGAATGGAGCCGGGCGATTATTTATCTGCTAAGTATTTTGAACGTTGGATGGAAGCCTGCTTAATTCTTTTATTTGATAAGAACGTCATTGATAGAGAAAATTTTGAAGAGAGAAAATCAGAGTTTAAACAAAAGAACAGAAGCATCGATAAAAAACACGATTCCCAATTAGTTTCTTTAATGGAGGAAAGTTTCAGAGAAGATATGTTGTCCGGTCAACCTGCTGAGAATCCGAAGTTTGGGATTGGAGATACTGTTGTTGTACAGAATATGCATCCCGAAGGCCACACCCGGTGCCCCCGGTTTGTTCGTCGTGCTGTTGGCACAATAAAAGATATCAGGGGTGCATTCCCCCTGGCTGATAAATTGGTTGAAGGTGAAGAAATGGTTGAACCGTGTTATTTAGTCAGGTTCTCCCTGTCGGAACTATGGGGTGAAGATCATCCAGACGACGACTATTTATCAATTGACTTATGGGAGAGCTACATTGAAGATTTTAATTCCTCGATAGAATAGATCATCAATAAGAAGAGATAATACCTTCATTTCTCATGGGGAACAAACCCTGTGATATATTTCATAGCATACCTGATACAGACTATGGGTAGTGACCATTCACACGACCATGACAATCCTCATGCGATTGGAACTGACGAAGATCTTCAGGCGAAAGCACGTGCACTACAATCTGTTCTTATTGACCAGGGTCTAGTCTCAACTGACGCAATCGATCAAGTCATAACCGCCTATGAAGAGGACGTTGGTCCGATGAATGGCGCAAAGGTGGTTGCTAAAGCTTGGGTGGACCCTGATTTCAAATCACGATTACTTACAGAAGCCACTCCCGCGATTGAAGAAGTGTTTGATTTTGAAATCGGTTTGCAACATATCGAGGTAGTCGAGAATACCTCAAAAGTACATAATATAGTGGTTTGTTCGCTGTGTTCATGTTATCCATGGTCTATCTTAGGACTCCCCCCAACATGGTATAAATCACCCGCGTATCGATCCCGAGTTGTTCGAGAACCTCGTGAGGTTCTTGAAGAATTTGGCGTTGAAATCAGTCCAGAAATTGAGGTACGAGTTCAGGACGCCAACTCCGAACTGAGGTATTTGGTACTCCCACAACGACCAAGTGAGACTGAAAATCTTAGTGAAGATGAACTTCAGGAGTTAGTCACTCGTGATTCAATGATAGGCGTAGAACGACTGTGCCAATGAAACAAACGATGGATGAAAATACAAATCAGCTTAGAAGTTTAATTAAAAAAGCAGGGGAAACTGATTCCGGGGAAGAGGGTTTCCAAGCGCCATGGCAGGCTAGAGTTTTTGCAATTGCTGTAACGTTATGCGAATCTGGACATATTAGCAAGAAGCAGTTTGAATCGAAATTTATAGAAAATATCCAATCTAGAGAAAAAGAATTGAATGAAGATACTGAAGAAGGATACTATGGAATATGGACTGATACATTGTTAGAGGTTATAAACGAAAATAACAATATAGAACAAGAAGATCTAAAAAAGCGCATTAATGAATTTAAACAAGGTGATAAAGATTTATCTGAGTTTACTATTCAAGAACGCTCCTCACACCTCGATGAGATCTGAATAGCTCTGCTGGAATAGTTAATCAGCAGCGTTTCCATAGGTGAAATCTCTACATGAGTTACGTATTTGATTGGTAGTTTGTATAGATCCGCACGACCCGTATTTACGTGTGATTGAAGCCGCGGTCGCGGATGATACACCAGCGGCAATCAAAGATTACTCACCGCCACACCTTCCTGTCATGACTTCCCGTTGTGAAAGCGATACCTGGTGAATGCAGTACCGTCGCTACGCTCAACGAGTTACTGGAGTGGGATGAACAGCAGTTGCTCTGTGGCAACGTCAAATAGTACCAGTTTCAGCCTTGTTCTCGGCTGATTTCCGTGAGATTTGAGGGGAATTGGACGCCGTCTGGCGATATGAGGTCGAAACGACCGACCATACGGCAGTGTAAGAATCTTGCCAAACAGCACGTGGATAATCCTGACGAACCCGCTGCGCCGGACGGCGCCAGCGGGTTCGCCGAGTGGGCCCAGATCGCGTTGATTCCAGCTACTTCTGCCATCGACGCATCATCCTCTTCGAGATAGTTGATCACCGCCATCAGCCGCTGTGTCGGCCTTTTGCCTTCGACCTCCGCGAGTGCGTCGCGGAGGTCTTCTATCGAGGCGGAATCAAGCGAGGCCATATCCACTAATTATCGCTTACACTAAAGAATCTTCAGCCGTCAGTATAAGTGCACGCTCGGGCACGCCGTGCGTGCCCCAACGTGGTACCGAGAATTCCGTGAGATTGTGCTGATGTGTTCAGTCTACAACATCAAACGAGCTGTCACCCGCCCGAATTAAGTCACGCATGGCGATTCACCAAAGTCTAAAATACAAATTTGAGTAATTAATGCATTTTATACTTTTGAGTTTGGATGAAGCATTAGTGCGGTAACAGATAATATCATTGCCAGTAGGCTCATACCAAGAAATATCATTGAATAGCCACCCCCTAGGTCACGGATAACACCAATTAGACTCGGACCTACGGCTGAAATAGAATAACCCCCTGCGAAAACCATGGATGATAGTTCATCAATCGAAGTGTTTTCAGTTGAAAAATCTATAGGAAGAGCTAATGCGAGAGTGAAAAGTCCTCCAGCACCAATCCCAAATATGGTTGACCAAACCCACGGAAAAGAAACTGGCATCATGGCAATACCAAAACATCCAACCGTAGTCATAAGTGACATGATGATGAGCCATGGTCGTCTATCAGGTGATCTGTCTCCAAATACTGTGACAACAAACATTCCTATAAACTGAGTCAGTAAAAATATAGTTAGAAGAAGGCTGGCAGAATCTTCTGACCATCCCAAAGAAATGTAACGAGAGGGGATCCACGTAACTCCTGAGTAAAATAGTGTGGACGTTGTCCCAAAAAAAACCACGAGAATCCAGGCAAATAAACTATTAATCGGGTATCCTGGGTCTGCAGAACTACTGATGCTATATTGGGACTGTTCCCCTCTAACAATTGGCACCCACACGGGAAGGGCTAAGAACACTAAAATACCCCATACCGCTAAAGCCCTTGTCCAAGATCCCAACCCCGTGGCCAGTGGAACTGTAGCTATAGCAGCTATTGTGGCCCCGGCTGTCAAGCTCACTGAATAAAGTCCGGTAATTCCAACTGGTCGATTAGGATAATATGCATTAACCATCGATGGTAGTAGCGTCTGAGCAATGGCAATACCAATGCCAACCAAAATTGTACTCCCAAACAGAATTACAACGCTGTCTGATTGGAATCTCATCAGAGTTGAAATGCCAATTATGCAGACGCCGTAGAACACAGCAGAACTGTGGCCAACATGGCGTGTGATTACGGGGACTGCCACTGCGAATAGCCCCATACAAAGCACTGGGATTGTTGTTAGTAGACTGACTGCGGTATATGATATATTCAGATCTGCCCGAATCGTCTCAAGCAATGGTGGAACAGATACAATTGCGGGCCGTAAATTTAAGGCGACGAACAATATCCCTCCTAATACCAACAATTTCTTCCTGTTTGAGCAAGACCGGCTTTTTTGAGACATTCGTCAAATTTGATCCTTAGAAGTTTGGCGTATAATATCTATGTCCAACGGAGCAGATACGAGCGGAGAATTTGGAACACGGCGTTTGTAACTAACCCCAAAGATATGATAGTTATCAGAACTACCAAGGCTTGCTCAGTATTGAAGAACTGCGTAGATTGAACAAGCACTTGTCCCAAGCCACCTCCAGAGGTGACCATTTCTGCTACAACTACAACTACAAATGAGAGGAAGACTGCAATCTGGATGCCATTGAAAATCTGAGGCAAAGCAGCAGGGAGAATCACTTTCCACATGGATTCTAACTTTGAGACTCCCATTGTCCTCACAGACCAGATTAGTTCTCGATCTACACTCTTGGCGCCATTGTGTGTTGCTATAATCACAGGGAAAATTGCAGATGTAGCAGCAAGCAACACCGCAGATCTAGTTCCGAACCCAAACCAAAGCAGATAGATTGGTACAAGTGTCACCTTTGGAATCGGAAAACCGATCGAAATGATTGGGTCAAAGAACCATTCAACAATTTTGAATCTTGCCATAAGCAACCCAATCATGACGCCTAGTGAAACGGAGAGGATTAGAGCCAAGATAGCCCTCATCAAAGTGAGATATGTCGGTTCAACTAAAGCACCACTGCTGATCATTGCACTGAATGTCAGCACTACGTCAGAGACATGGGGCAACATCTGCGGAGGAACCAAATTGAGTTGCACAACAATCTCCCAAATCAACAATAGCGCAATAATAGGCTTAGAGAACATCCAGACCTTTGTCAGGTTTGCCCTCATATTGGGCCGTGCTATGTCAAAAGACATTCAGATCCCCTCCACACCTTGGTCACTCCAACGAAGTAGATAATCAGATAACTTCAAAAATAGTCGATCGATTGTGACCACAACCAAAATCCCCCACATTACAGCTGCGAACACACGAGAGTATTGCCCGAATTGACCAAATTCGACAATCATAACTCCGATACCTGAACGAGCAGCAATCATTTCTGAAGAGATCACAATGACGAATGCAAAGATCATTCCAATTCGCACACCGGTTAAGATGCTCGGCAAGGAGGCAGGTAGAACCACCTTGTAAGTCTCTTCAAATTTACTAAGTCCCATTGTTCGAGCACTCCAGATTAATTCCTCGTCGATGTTGTCAGCTGCATTTACTGTACTGATAACGATGGGCAACAGCCCACCGATAACAGCTAGTACGATTCTTGACAAATGGCCAATCCCGAGCCAAAATATAAGTAGTGGAATCAGGGGGGACTTTGGACTCGGATAAGTCAAGCTAACAACCGGATTAAGGTTCCGACGAACGAGATCACTCTGGCTCATGGACAACCCGATTACTATCCCTAATACGATTGCGATCACGATACCGGTCAACCCCCGGAACAGAGTATCTAAAAGATACGGAAAGAGATCCTCACTCTGGGCCAGCCATACAAATTCTGACAATACATCTGAGAACGGTGGCAGTAATGCTTCGGGAACTAACGTACCAGAAATAGCTTCCCACACCCCAATTATAATAAAAATCGGGAGTATTCTATATATGGAATGTACTAACGGTAACTGACTCCCAACAGTGCTTACGTATTGCTTAGTTTTTTTAATATTCATATCCAACCATTTTTGACTTGTGTATCTTACTTACGATTGGTGACGTATGACAGAGACACCACTGATTCAATCGTTCTGATGAGAATTGACTGCCCTCTACAACAAATGACATGGTAATCTCTCAGGTTATTCTGAGGAGTTACCAGGACTGTCCCCTTTTTCAAGTTCTTTTCGTGACCGGCCCAAATCTAATTCAGACTCTCCTAGGTTGATATTCACGTTTTTGATTCGAGTGTGTTCCAAGACCTCCTCGAAGGCTTCTTCCTGTCCAATCCCAGACTGCTTCCATCCACCAAATGGGGCTCCCCAGTAGTGAGGCCCAGCATCATTGATCCAGGTATACCCAGCTTCAATTTCCTTGATGGCATTAAGTGCTGTCGAGATGTCGTTGGAGAAAACACTCGCTGTGAGTCCAAACTCAACATCATTCGCCGCTGCAATTACTTCCTCTTCATCTTCCCATTTGAGAACAGACAACACTGGACCGAAGATCTCCTCCTGCGTGATCCTCATGTCCATCGTCGCATCTGCAAAGACTGTCGGCCTGACGAAAAAGCCGTCTTCGAACTCTTCACCTTCTGGAGGGGAACCTCCGGTAAGAAGAGTAGCATCGCTTTCCTTCCCCCATTCAATGAATTCCATCACTTTTTCGTACTGGCTCTCCGAAATAACGCAACCCATCTCGGTATCCTCCTCAAGTGGATTGCCTGGCTCAATCGCCTCAACCTTTTCTTTGAGGAGTTGAAGCCCCTCCTCATAATGAGACTCGTGAAGGAACAGTCGAGACGTAGAGCCACATGACTGTCCAGACCACTTGAAGTTCATCCCGCTGATTGCACCATTGATTGCATTTTCGATATCTGCGTCCGGATATACAATACAGGGGTTTTTCCCACCAAGCTCCAGAATGAGGTCAGCAACATTCTCAGCGGCCTGCTGTTGAATGATCTTTCCAGTTGGGACACTTCCAATAAACCCAACTTTGTGAATATCTGGGTGGCCCACAATAGGAGCTCCAGCTTCCTCTCCGAATCCGGAGACAATATTAACTACTCCATCCGGGAAGATATTTTCTTCTGCAAGCAATCTTCCCATCTCCATTACCGCAGTACAATCTTGTTCAGGTGGTTTGAGAACGACAGAGTTGCCAGCGACTAGCGGAGCCGCGATCTTCATTCCAGCGAACAGCATTGGATGATTATACGGAATAATTCTGCCGACAACACCGTAGGGCTGCCGAAGGGTGAAGTTCACTGTGTCATTCCCCACAGGAATTGTGTCACCCCTCATCTCAAGTGCACTGCCCCCAAAGATTTCGGCACAGTCTGCAGCATCAAGGGTATCGTTCACCATTTGACTATATGGATTCCCGCTGTCAGCGGAATCCAAGACTCCTAAGTGATCTGCATGTTCTCGAAGAAAGTCGGCAAATTCTTGGACAAGTTTTCCTCGTTCACGCGCGTCATACTCTCTGTGCCATACCTCATACCCTTCTTTGCCTGCCTCAATAGCACGTTCGACATCCTGCTCTGAACCTCTGGGAATATCTGCGATTTTTTCTCCCGTTGCAGGGTTGTGGGTTTCGAAAGTCTCACCAGAAGCTGCTTCAACCAGCTCGCCTCCAATAAGCATTCTCGGTGCTTCGATCGCAGGGATACTCTTTGCCATGCGTTATCGTATTGTACATATATTGTATTATAGGTTTCTATCACTTGTATTAAACAGAACAGTAAATATATTATGTGAGGGTGTTTTTTCAACCAAAATAATAGAGTACAAATTTTAATATCATTCAACCATACCTGAAAATATGGGCAACATTATTTATCGAGGCCAATAATAGAACAGATATGGTGTCAAAACCACAGTCGAAGCAGAAAGTCAAGAATAGCCGACGAAAATTCATCAAACGCACCTCCATTGGAGTTACAGCAGCACTTGCAACAGGGCTTGCAGGATGTGTCGATGGAGATGACGATGACGATGCGGATACCGGTAATGGAGACGACGGTGTGCCGACACTTACGTGGGCATATTCGTCAGGAGCCGAATTAGCTACTCCGTCTGGCTGGTTCTTCCAGTCAGACTATGTGATGGATAACGTGATGGAGAATCTCGGCGACTCCTATGAGATCGACGTTCTAGGTGTCCAGGGATCACCACTTGTTATCAGCTCAGTTGGATCAAGAGAAGCAGACGGTGGTGTATTCTCTTACTCAGGCACTGCAAATGCGATTGTGCAAGAAACTGTTCCTAGTGGGTTCTCGGTCACATCACCTGAAGTATGGATGGGGGTCGAAGATTCATTCTCAGACTTGTTTGCAGTCTTGGCGGGTTCTGATATTCAGAGCATAGAAGATGTGGAAGGTACCAATTTTGCCACAAACTCGTTTGGCTCCGCTATAGACATTGCTGCTCGTGCGGGGATGGTGCAGGCTGGTCTTGATCCTGAAGTGGATCTTAATATGCGCGAAGTCGGATTCGGCGCAATGCAGACTCAACTGGAAGAAGGACAAATTGATGTAGGGAGCTTTGTTCAGCCCATTTTTGAAGGGGTTCGAGATGAATTAGATATCCTATATGACATGGGTGATCCATTCGGATCATACACACCACTCTTTCAGGCATTTAGGAACGATTTCATAGAAGAGAATCCAGAAGCAGTTGAGGGATTTATCGAGGATCACTGGCTAGCTCTGCAATGGTACAACGACGAGGAGAATCGAGAAGATGTGCTCGATAGCGCGGCGGAAGTAACGGAACTTGACACCGATCTTCTTGACCAAATTGTTGGCACTGATGCGGGGTATTACTACGGCCCTGATGGTCTCCGTATCGAACCGGAGCATATTCAGGTTGCCATTGATGGAATGCAGGATGTTGGATATCTTGATTCCGACGTGGACATCAGTAATAACATAGATATGTCTTATCTTCCTGATGAAGCTGACCAGACGCCTACCGGAGTGTGAAGATGGCAATTTCTGTTGTTTCTACTGGTGGGACAATCGCAAGTGTGCCGGATGAAGGTAATGATGCCTCGCCTAGCCTTGATGCAGATGACCTAATAGCATCTATTCCGGGGCTTGAAGATGTTGCTGTTATTAACACACATTCATTCTCCAATGTTCCTAGCCCCCATTTTTCCATTCGGGATATGTATGAACTCGTGGAATATCTCGAAGGACTATCAAATAATAAAGACACGGACGGTATAGTCGTTACTCAAGGTACGGACATTCTAGAGGAGACTACGTATTTCGTTGATCTCTGCTATCAAGGTGACGTTCCAGTCATCTTCACGGGGGCAATGAGAAATCCAGCACTCGCAAGCCCGGATGGTCCCGGGAATTTGCTATCAAGTGTGAAGGTAGCAAGCGACTGCACCAATGCAGGGGTATTTATTGTATTCAACGATAGAATACTGACACCTCTCGATGCGACCAAAACGCACTCAATGGCTCTCGACACATTCCAATCTCCCGAATTTGGACCGTTAGGGTTCATTGAGGAGGATCGTGTCTATTGGCATCGGAATGTTCCTTCGCGTGAGATCCTTCCTGTTGATAAGGAAAATCTCACCAGTGACATACCAATGTTCCTTCTGGGCGCAGATATTCCTAAAAACCACTTAGACGTTGACAAATCGTGTGACGCAGTTTGTGTTGCAGCAACAGGTGCTGGTCATATACCACCGAGCGTAATTCCAGCACTGGAAGATATATCGAATGATGGAATACCAATTATTGCTACAACAAGATGTCCAGAAGGCCGACTTGCTAGAAACACATACGGCTTCAAGGGAAGCGAAAAGACGTTACAGGAATTGGGCTGTTATTACTCGGCCCTAAATCTGCAAAAGACACGAATCAAAACGATAGTTGCAGTATCGTCAGGAGCACTCGATTCCGCATTCCTGAAGCCAGAAAATTAACCGGTTTTTATATCTGCATTAATAGAATAATACCAAAGGACATTTATTCTCTGTTTCTATAAAAATATGTATGGAAAAACACGATAACTTTATATTAGGAGAAACCAAAGACAAAATGCGAGATGAAGAAACAAATTATCAACCCGAAAGAAGGGGAAGTCGATGCAACCACTGGCCCAAATTGGGCAGAACATAAGACAGCCTATTCGCGCGGTGTGATTGTGCATGGCCCTGGTTACAAACAACTCTTCCTCACAGGGCTCTGTTCTGAAGAGGAGACGCTAGAAGATCAAACCCGAGATATTCTTTCTCAGATTGAGGAAGAAATCGAAGACCTTGGCGGAGGCATGGAGGACGTTGTTCGGGTCCGAGTATACATGAGCCGTCCAACCATGGATGAGGACACATTGGAGCTGGTTCATAACATTCGCAGCGAGTACTTTGTTGATGGACACCTCCCAGCGAGTACTCTTATCGAGGTAGAAGACCTTGTCCGTGATCGATATCTTATTGAAATCGACGCTGATGTCATCATCCCAGAAGATGGCTGGGAAGTGGAACACCTAGACTAAGCTAACCCATACGCTATTTTATTTTCACGTCGAGCCGCTATTAGCTGTAGTATAGCAACTAAGAGGCCCTCACGTAAATCCCGTATCAATTTCTTCGCGTACCGCGGTTCTAGCTTCTCGTGACGCTCTCTCGAATTCTGTTGAGGCAAAAATATCGTCACGAGTTTGGTTTCTATCTATATCTATTTCTATCGTCATCTTATTCGTCCCCGGATGTGATGTCATGACATAAACCTTAGTAGATAAATATATGGCTTCCTCTATATTATGTGTGATAAATATGATCGTCTTCTGAGATTCTTTCCAGATCTCGATCAAATCCTCTTGTAGAATTTCTCTTGTTTGTGCATCAAGAGCACCAAATGGCTCGTCCATCAGTAGAATATCTGGGTCATAAGCTAACGCACGTGCAATTGAAACTCGTTGCTTCATTCCACCCGAAAGTTCTTTAGGATACTGATCCTCAAAACCCTTGAGACCTACTTTTTCGAGTTGTTCACGGGCGACCTGCTCTGCGTCAACAGAGTTACCCAGTACCGATTTTACCCCGAATTTAACATTACCTAGAACAGTTTTCCAAGGGAACAACGCATATTCCTGAAAAACGAACCCTCTGTTTGGTCCTGGGCCGTCAATCTCTTTCCCATCGATAGTTATTATTCCAGCGGTCGGATCAATAAATCCCCCTAGCATTTGTAGGGCCGAACTCTTGCCACAACCGCTAGGTCCCAAAATAGAAACAAAGTCTCCAGACTCAGCAGTTATATCAAAATCGTCAACTGCGGTAATAGATTCATCTTCGGATTCATATATCAGTGTAACATCGTCCATGACTACTTTTGACATGGATATCATTTCTCCCCCATAACATAAAAAGTTTACCACAACAACAAAATTTTACTACTATTTTATATTTAGAAAGAAACCACTGAATATATACAAAGTTCATGCAGCGGATTGGATGGCAAAATCGTAGAAGATCCCGTCAACTATAATAGGTTATGCCAGTTGAGAAATGTCGTGAGCGTTGTTCCTATACATCCTGATCAACATTTTCCACTGTTTGAGATTGGAGCGGGGCTGATGACTGAATGGCTATTGATCACGACATGTTGAAATCCTTGCTAATGATTCACTCGGAACGATTGAATTGGTGGTGTGTGTGTGTTGAAATAGGAAGCTGCGACTTTTGTTAATCGTTCACTTGGAACAAGGAACGATTGAATTGGTGGTGTGTGTGTGTTGAAATAGGAAGCTGCGACTTTTGTTAATCGTTCACTTGGAACAAGGAACGATTGAATTGGTGGTGTGTGTGTGTGGTACGATTTATCGAGTTCTTCATCTACAATTACCAGTATTGACCTCCTGATCCGAACGTAATAAATACTTGGTCGGTATTCTTAGATCATGCGACTCGGAAGATTTCAAGCCGACGGAGAGAGTCGGATCGGTGTGTTTGAGGACGAGACTGTTCGTGATGTCTCCGCCGCCTTTGAGGACTTCAGTGAGGCTCTGAAGGAACCGAAACGAGCCCGAGACGCCGACGGCGCTCTGTTTGATACCAACGATATCACATATCTCCCTCCGACGACGGACCGGAACACCGTGTTCTGTGCGGCACTGAATTACGAGGCCCATGCTAAGGAATCAGAAATTTCTGTTCCGGAATGGCCCCTGATATTCATGAAGCTCCCGCGGACTCTCGTCGGTCATCTGGAGCCGATCACCTATCATAGTGACGTAACCGAAGAGATCGACTACGAAGCAGAACTCGCGGCAGTCATCGGCGAGGAAGCGCGCCACGTCTCCCCCGACGAGGCGCTCGACTACGTCGCGGGATATACCCTCGTGAACGATACATCAGCTAGAGATCTTCAGCTGGGTCTCCGGATGGACGACGATCGGCTCCTAGACTGGTTCTCCGGAAAGACGATGGAGGACACAACCCCGATCGGTCCGTCGGTTGTTATCGACGAAATCGATGATCCACAGAAACTCGGAATCGTCTCGCGTGTCAATGGCGAGACGCTCCAGGACGATAACACGGAGATGATGATCCGATCCGTTGCGGATCTCATCTCGTTTGTTTCCTCACGTGTAACTCTATATCCTGGTGACGTTATTGCTACTGGAACTCCAGAAGGTGTCGGGACATTCCAAGACATCCAGCTCCACCCGGATGACACAGTCGAAGTCGAAGTCGAGGGAATTGGCGTTTTGGAGAACACTGTCAAGGAGGCATAGGCGTTGATCTCTCACCTACGACGATTCAGTGCCCCCGGACCGATTACTTCGTATGGCTCTGATGAATCATTAGGAGGCGTCGGTTTACTCCGCTAGAACGAGGAAGTTGAAGCGGGAAACGGCGGATGATTCATGTCCAAGATTTCCCGCTTCACGACGGAGGTCGTGACGTTAGCTAAAAATGTTGTTGGTGGCCGAGGCGAAGTCGCCGCCCCGCAAGGTGGCGGCGGCTTCGCCGACTACGCTGTTGTTTCGCTGTACTGTCTCTGGATTTACCTCGGTAAGTCCTACCGTGTAGCCTTGGATTTGCTGAGCGAGATACCGCACATTTTGGCCGATATTGGCCTTAAAATCGATGAATTTCCGGATCACTCCACGCTAGCCAAGGCGTTTGACAGGATACGATGGTGATGTGGCGAGTGCTCCTGCGCCTGTCTGCGCAGGAGCACGAGCCATCCGGTGACGCCGCCATCGATTCGACGTATTTCGACCGCGAAAACGCCAGTAAACACTGTTGCCGTCGCACCAACCACCGTGTCCAGACGCTGAAAACAACCGCGCTCGTGGACACAGACTCCCAAGCTGTGCTGGACGTGCACTGTACGACCGAGAAACGCCACGACACGGAGATCGGCTGGCAGGTCGCCGTCCACAACACGGGCGACCTGCACAGCCTCGCTGCAGACAAAGGCTACGACTGGCAGGAGTTACGCGAAGAAGGCGTGAGACCGCTGATCAAACATCGTGAGTTCCGCCCCATCGATCACGCGCATTACGCGCGGACTCTCATCCTCGTCTTCGGTCCCCTTCTCACCAGCTGTCACGTAGATTTCGTCAGCTTCACAGACATCGTACAGCTCAAATTCATCGATCTCGCCGCTCACGTCCTGGACTTTGTGAACGAAGTCGAGAACGGCTTCGTAGTCTCAGCCAAGGTCACGAGCGATCTGAGCCGACCGCTCAGATCGCATCTCCTTAACGATGTAGAACATCTCTTCCAGTTCGAAGCGATGTTGGCCGAAAATCGTGTTTGTGAGGTCGTTGAAGTACGTCTCACACCCCTTGCACCAGTACTGCTGGGCGTCTTTTCCGGTTGTTCCACGCTTGACAACGTCGTCACTCTCGCAATGGACACACGTCACCGTCTCGCCGAAGCGGGCGAGACGGAGACGTTCGAAGCACCGCTCAC
>LFFM01000460.1_pt1 | contig 28238 bp, 18 predicted proteins | sample 643131 | NCBI WGS metagenome assembly LFFM01 (sample SAMN03777445, study PRJNA286221) | soda lake metagenome | biome: soda lake; feature: Kulunda steppe; material: water; isolation source: sample Tc-Br brine of Tanatar trona crystallizer | place: Russia: Kulunda steppe | collected 2011-07
ATTAATAATATATCTCAGATTCAGGAACAGTTAAATAAACAATATGAGGGAATTAAAGTCGTTAGAAATGGTAAGTATAAAATAAATCTTACCGAATTATATCGTGGAAATGATTACATTATTGAAATTGGTGAAGATGGAACATATGAAGTTAAAAAAGCCACAAAAATGTGATGGGAAATCATATAAGACTTCCGATATACTTTTTCACTTGTAAACTATATTATATATAAAGATGATTTCATATTTAATGATTGGTGGGTGGGTAATTTTTATATTTTTAACATTAAGTTTATTAAATACGGAATTTAAAACGTATTTTAAAGTTATTGGTTGGTTCACAACTACAGTAATGTTGTTTTTATTTTCATATCATGCTTTATTTAATCAACAAAGTATAATTCAATCAATCATAGCAATAATAAGTGGATTTTATACGTTATTTATATTAAAGTTAATAATAATAGATAATATTAATATACGGCAAACAACAATTTTTATTTGTATATCTTCAGGTATTCTTTTACTTGGATATACAATATCAACAATTCAATTTGCATTAATTTATAATGTAGCATCAGAAACACAATATTTTTTAGATTTATTAGGATATAATACAGAATTAAGAGTAAGTGATAACGGCGTATATATATATTTTATAGAGAATAGTCTTCAAACAGAAATAATAATGGCATGTACAGGAATTGGAAGTATTGCTTTATTTGCTGGATTTATATCTTCAATAGATACTTTTACAATTAAAACGAAATTAATTTATATTTTTATATCTACGTCCGTTATATATTTACTTAATATTGTACGTAATGTTTTTATTGCTGGTGCATATGGTGGACAATGGTTTCATATTCAACCAGAGTTAATTGGTATATTATTCGGAAGAACAGATGAATGGGTATCATTTTATATTGCGGATAGAATAATAGCACAATTCGGAGCCGTCATCATCATGGTGATTTTTTCGTTTATGATTATAAATATGATTAATGATAAAACAAAATTAATTCAAGAATTAAAGTTAATAATTAAACACACGCGTTATATGATAAAATAAATTATTATTATTAATTATGTCACTGATTTAGAATCCTATATCAAACTCATCAACATCCTCAAAATCATCAAATGTTGCTATTGGATAATCTCCAGATGAACCAATTCTATAGTATATTTCACATCTATCTGCATCATCTCCAAGACATTCGACACTATCTACGGTATTATCATCTACATTTCGTTCAATATTTATTTTTCTATCTACATCGAAATCTTCATTCCATGAACTTATAGCTAATCCACTTTCAGATGATTCAATATAATTTAGACAAGAAGAATCATAATTATCTGTTGATGTAAATGCATATACACATTCCTCTTGATAATCTGTCGTATCTGGTATTCTCGTATTGCTTACATCATCACCACTAAAGTAATCCATCATGTATTCGGAAATTTCATTATGTTCATCTGTAGTATAATCTGTTAATTCAAATGCTGCATACTGTTTTGTATCTCCGTCTGAAATGGATTTAACTAATATTTGTGGATTTAAATCATCTTCTGAAGATACGTAGTCTGGATAATCATCTAAATCTAATGTTGGATATGGGTCGAAATTAGCAGATGTGAAACATGCTTCATCATCATTGATATCACAGTCAGCTAATGAGGATTCTGCAGTGGAAGTATCATAATCTACATTTTCTTCCGCCCAGTAGAATTGTGTCCATCCTCCTCCATCAGTATCAAAGTCACAATCTGTTTCAACAACTTCTCCGCCTTGAATTGTATTCATACGTAATTCATCACCGATAAATGAATTATGTCTATTTTGTATTTCTTGACAAGTTGTATACGGCGTACTATCAACGCTCATATTTATCTCACGAACGAGTGGTGTTGCTTGTTTTGTAGGGCTTCTTAATGTTACATCTAATTTTAATTCGTCAACAGTATCTATTTCTGTTCTTGCCGATTCTGGGAATACGGCGTCTATATTTCCATTATTATCATCTATTTCTTCACTATCAAGTGTGATTGCATGGTCATAATCACAACTTCCATCCTCACAGGGAATTACATTTATATAAAATTCTGTTAATGTTGGTAACTCATAATCAACATTAACAGATAATCGTGCAACTGGTGAGAATGACTCAATATCTTTGTGATATGAATCTCTATCTAACTCCCTTGACTCTATTCTACCTTCATACATTCCATCATTTTCTGTATAATATATAGTTTCGTCAAGTTGATTGTTTCGTAAATCATTAGTAAATTCATCTTCTTCAGGTGTCGATTCTGCCCTCTCTCTAAACTCTAAATTAGGGATAGATTCATCATATATTCTTATTTCATCTACAAGTAAGTTTCCACCTGTTGATTGCATTTTGGGCATATAGATATCATCACCATCCATCCCAATATCTAGATAACTTCCACCAACAGAAATTACACTATTATCATTTATCTCGGCTTCATCTACATCTCTAACATCTTCAGGTTCATTACCTGTTATTCTACTTCCATCAACATAAACAGAATAAGTTCCTGATTCACCGTAAGAAACTGTAATATGTTTCCAAGAGTATCTGTTTGATTCACCTTGAATATAATAATCTTCTGCATCATTAAATACATTTTGTGGGTCAGCACGTTCATCAATAATCCATGCTATACCTCTTTCTAAGGACTCATCATCATATGTATCTCCCGTATAATCAACAGCATCTTCTGGCCATGTAAGAGAACTTAATTCTAATCGTGATGCCATGGTTTTTTGTTCATTGCCCTGTTTTGCAATATTCATAATAGTTCTAACCGGATGTCTATGTGCCTCAGCATCTGTTGATATACTTGTAGTAGGTTCAGCTAATTCTCTAACATAAAATGTCATTGTATAATTTTCACCAGCTAATTTTCTATTAAGTTGTTCATCTGGTCGCTGTGGTAAATCACCACCTCCACCATTTAGATATAAGTCACTATGTCCTCCATCATAATTACATTCAGATTGTCCATAATGAGAATCTGTCCCAATTAAATCTTCATCAAGACACGGTGGCGTTATCATTAACCATGAATTTTCATCTAACTCTATCGCATTACTCCCAAATATGCCGTCCTGATAATTTTCATCCATATCATATTCATGCGTATTATCGAATCGAAGATTGTTATAATTTTCTTCTGTTGGAGCTAATGGTAGGAATGCATTTTGTTCTGAAAATATGTCTTGATTTTGTGTAGATGGGAAATCTACATTACTATACATCCTATCCAATTCATCTTCATCAGTTATTACTGTTGAATCATATCCTGCACCTTCATATGGACACGTAATACCTGTGCCTTCAGGAGCAAGTGTATGTGTAATTACTGAACTATCACCCGATTCACATGGTTGTGTATACCAAATTCTTGAGTGGTAAAATACTTGTGAATCTAAGAAATCATCTCGTAATCCATCTGATAAATCATATGCATATACTTCATTTAAATCACTTGCTCTATCACTTGTCAGTTCACGTTCTAAATCATTTAACGCTTCTCCACTCATATCTGAAACTTTATATTCTTGAGCACTTCCATGTGGTATTTCACCATCTTTTGTGTTCACATAAAAATCATTTTCTGTATCTCTATCAAAAGTATACATAGCAAGAAGTTCATTATTTGGATTTAATGACCCATCTATATGGTCATTATCATATACAGGTGTTCCTAATCTTAATGCATTACCTATACCATTTCTCGTTGATAAATGAGATACGGAAGGGGAATTCTGAATAGTCAACATATCTCCTGCAGATATACGTCTGATATTATCTTGAGTGTGTGGTTTTCTAAATGATTCAATATTAAATGTATATTCTGCACTATCTAGGGATGGCGTTCTCAATATATCATCTTCATCTAAACATGGGTCATTTGGAGAATATCGAGATTGAATATGTTCTTTCGCTTGTTTTTCTAAATCAGATATTGTGGTTGATGAATCAATATGTACAGATAACGGTTCAATATTTTGATGATTGTGTGGGTAACGAATATTGTATGGGCATATATCATTGCGTACCGATTCAATTTCATATGTACCTTCACCTTCAGATTCATATTGTGCCATTGCATCTGATATTGTTGTTCTATCTGCTTTGAAATCTGATACACCGGACATTAATGTATCAAAATCATCACACTCTGTATCAGCGGTATTTTCTCTAGGCAAACTAGTAGATGATTTAGCTTCACATATAGTCACATCTACAGTTTCTGATTGTACATATCCATCCCCACTAGATGGTTGAAGTGTAAATTCGAATGTAACCGTATCACCAATATCGTCCTCATTAAATGGTATCTGTCTTGGATTTAATACTTCTTTAAATTTTTCTTCTGCAGAAGATGTAGAAACATCATCATCCATTATGTAATCACTTGACCAAATAACAGCTTGTGAATCACTACTATCTGTTCGTAACGTGTCTAAGCTCTGGGATGAATAACTCCACGAACCCTCTGTTTTTTCTGCATATCTAATTGTTTCTTCTCCTGTTTCTGTCTGGTAATTACATAGTAATGAACCATCATCTTCTTCAAATGATTCACATCTATCTAAACTATCAGATAAATCGTCATTTAATTGCTTTCCTCGAATCGCACCAGCGGGTGGTGCCGAATATTCACCTGTATCTTCATCGTATATTGTAAATCCTGATGGTCCGGGGTCTGATGGGTCAACTAATTCACAATATTCATCTCCAGAATCATCTGAATTCATATATCCTTGATGATTACCTGTTTCACTGGAGGTGACTATATCACTACATTGTTCTACAATTCCAGATTGAATTTGTCTATAATCAATACTTAATTGTCTAGATTTAAGGTCAAATTCTGTATCTTCTTGCAATTCACATGTGCCTGCAATAATATTATTACTTTCTTCTGTTTCTAAATTATATCCTTCTGGACAATAATCATAATCAAATAATTCACCATCAACTTCTAATGTTCCTGTTTGTTCAGAATAATATTGAATATCTGTATCTTCATCTAATTCTTCTTGTTCATCACTTAAAATTGTACATTCATATTCATTGTTGGTTGATGTTAATGCATCACCATCACAGGACTGTATTGCTCCTTCTTCTATATCATATTTTGTTATTTCTTCAGATTCTGTATCTTCTTCAAATCTATCAAACTCTGTAGGAACATTATCTGGTTCTTCTGAGAATCTATCATTAATACATGATTCTGCTTGTCTGAATAAATCTGTTGTTTGTGTTTGTCTTTGGATATCATAATTTGATTCGGATTCATACCCTGACGGACATCCGGCTACACCTTCGAATGTATCTGCAGGAGATACAATTAATTCATATTCTTGACCTAAATCTGAAGTATCTGCATTTATTTGTCCTTCAAATGGAATTTGGTCCACCCTATAATCTGCTCTATTTTTATTATCTTGTTGTGCCGATTCTGAAAATTCAACATCAAAGTCAGGTGTACCGGCACCTTCATTAACATTTACACGTATACTTTCTGTTGAACTTTGAGCGGTTGTATCCCATATTGTAATATCTTCTATAAATTGACCTTCTTGATTGTATTCTTTACCAACCAATATAACGGATTCTTTATTTTCAGATAATCCCGTATATGTAGAATCTAATTCACATTCTTGAATCATACCTACTCCGCCGACACCACCCGGTATTTCTGATTGGACAGGTTCATCAACACACATTTCATCTTTATTTTCTTTTATTTCATCAGGACTTTTTGAGTGTACAGAACCTATCCAATCAAAAGTATAATCTGTAGATATTCCTTCATATGAAATACCTACTTGAGCTAATGATTTACCGGATGATTCTGGTACAACATGTGAATCACTAAAGTCATACCATTCTAATTCTGGGTCCCAATCATTAATTTCTATTTCTTTATCTCTTTGATATGTATGTAAATCACTTTCTTGATTAATATCTCCGGTGAATACATATTCTATATCATACCATGTAGCTTGCCATTCTCTTATATCTTCATATATTGGAGCATCAAACCTTAATTGTTGTATATCATTTGTTCTTTCCCATTCATATATTTCAAGTTCATCGTAACTAGAAAACCGCCATACATCAGAATCTTCACTACCTTCATAAATTCTCGTATGTCCATCACCTAAATCTGTATCTCTGTATTTAAATTCAACTTCATCTTCTTCTAATGTTGCGATAGCATATGGTTCATCACTCACACGTTCCCATAAATCATCACCTGTTGTTTGAATTAAAGTTTCATCAGAGGTATTTTCAAATCTATTTTCTGCCTCATCCATAGTTTCAACTTTTAGACAATTTAGACAATCATCAGGGTCTAAGTGTTGTATTTTTGTATCTGTTGTATCATCTATAGTATCTGTTACTTCTGCAGACCGATTTAAATGCCAACCTCTTTGAGAATCTGTTAAGGAAGCAAACTCTTCTCCAAACCTAATATCGAATAATTGACTTTTTTCCCCTGTAACCGCTCGTCTATCGGAATGTGCACTCGTAGGTACCCATGGGTCATTTAATGAATCACTTGATGGTATATATGCAGTTTCAGATTCATTTACGCTAATAAATGTATCATAATTATCTGTATCCCATTCACCTTCTGGTTCAATATTTGATAATTGAGATATAGCATCGGATTCATATTCACTAACATCAGAAGATAATGTTCTCTCAATTGTAATGCGTTCAGATATTTCTCCAGTGAAATCTTCAATTAATTCATCTTCAATCTCATACCAATCATTATCTTCATCATAATTTGTTTCTGTTGTTTGTTTTTGTATTCTTTCATCAATAATACGTTCAGAATCTAAAACATCTAAATCTAATCTTATTAAGTCTCTTACGTTTACATTTGGTGATTCATCATCTCCTTGAAGACCAAATATTAATTCTTGATAATCTATATTATCATTATAATTACAATTTTCTTCATCTAAGGCTCCCGGTTCACATAAAACAGATACATACCTATCAAGAATATCATCCGCATCTATAGTTGTATCTAAATCAATACCTGTTTTTTCATCTTCACCTATTTGTACATCTCTTCTTTCAACAATATAATCTTCATCTAATTCCTCTGTGTTAATACCTTCTTCTTTGACGATAATTATTTCAGCATCTACTGTTTCTTCTTCACCTACATTAGCCTGAATTGAATTATACATATTTACATCTACAAAGTCAAAATTAGATTCATCATCTGTTCGGAAATCTAATGGTACTACAGGTGATGTTGGTTCCGTATCTTCTATATCTGTTTGTTGACCTTTAAATTCTGTTATTTCAATTAAATCAGAATCAACAATTCCTGAATTACCACATGTTGTTCTATCACTTGACATATATCCTGTTATTATACCTTGACAGAATATTTCTGCAGAAATATCTTCTCCTTGACTATCATATTCTAAATACATTTCGCCAAGATTGTTTATTTCTTCTACTTCTTCATTACTTAATGCAAACAAACAGAGGGAATTTGTTGATGAGACCATTGAACAATAATCAGATTCCGTTGTATCATCTGGTAAAACATATTCTGTTGCTGAATCAATACTTTCTGCATCTGAACCTATTGGTTCTACAACAATTTCACCATCTGTATCTAAAATATTATAAGTTATAGCAATTGTTTGAGGTTCATCACGAGGTATATTTCGTGTTTGTGTAATCATATTAAATCCTTCATTATCTTCAGAACTAATGACCGTACTTCCATCTGAATCAGGTTCTCTCATTTCTTGGAAATTTGAAACTGTACCAGAAAAATCATCTGAAGATGGAATTTGGAAACTTTCTAAGAATCCTTCACTACCTGAATTTTGAATCCTATATCTATCTACGTGTGTTGTTTCAGAAGTCTCATCGAATCCAGATGTAGATGTTATAGACATCGTGGATGAACTTCGTCCACTTGGTGTTTCACCACTTATATCATCATTTCTTGTTTCTTGAGCTTCATCATCTGTAAAACGACTTTCAAACATAAAATCTAATCGTCGTGTAAGATTATTATCCGCATCTAAATCTCCACTGAATTGGTCATTAAATGTTAAATAAATTTGAAATGTTTCTTTTAATTCATATTCTTGTCTATCTTCTTCATCCCCATATCTTGGAACATAATCTTCAGATTGCGTTGGACTTAAAAATACCGTTTGAGAATTTATCATATCATCTTGTTCAAAAATTTCTAAATCAATAGGATAAATATAAGGAAACGTATCTTTTGCATTTTGTGTAGTTATTGTTATATCATATGTTATTGCGGCATCGCTCGTCAATATTTCACCATCTTCATCTACAGCGGGTTCAATATCTATATCTAATGCATTTTCTTCTTCTTCACCATATAAATCATGTGAGGGACCAATATCATCTGCAGATACTGGTGATATAAAAGAACCTGTAAACATTATAAGTATAAATAATATTATAAATATTCTTTTATAATTAAAATTTATTGATATCATTATTGTTATTAATGATATACAGTACTAAAAGTGTTTTTAATATTGACAGGTATTATATAGATTCCCACAATACTTTATTACCAATATCATGTCCTTTTTCAGATATTATAGTTCCATCTGAAGGTTGAGTAACAGAACTCATTGACCAACGATTAATTCTTGTATCCCAAGATAAACAAATTGATTCAGAATCAGATATAGGATAATAAATATGAATAATTCCATTTATATTATATGTCACATTTGTAGCATAAGCTGTATCATTATCAAATTTATCAACGACAATATCAGGATAATGTTTAAATTGCCTCGGTATTTGTGCATATACAGTTCCATCTAAAAAGTAATACCGTTTTTTTAACCATGTTGTAATATGTTCTCTATTAAATCCTGCCGGTTCAAATGAATTTTCTGTACCTAATTTAGATGCATCGATTCCAATCATTAATACTTCTAATGGTTTTCCATCTAATTCATCTGGATATGTATACGTTTCAATATTTTTTATTATTGAATTGTTTTTTGACATAATATATATTTATAGTTATGTATAATTAATGTTTATGCTATTTTTTGTATTAAATGAAAATAAATATATATGTTATTAAATATAATATAACCTATGAATTATATAAATTCTATTAAATATTATATAAAAAATAGAATTGAAATTGATACGCGTTCATTAGCTATTTTTAGGATTTTAATGGGATTTATGATAATCGTTGAAGTATTACTTAGATTTAGAAATTTAACATTTTTTTATACAGATTATGGCGTTACACCACGAATTTTAATGAGAGAAGAAATTCCAACGCAAGCTTTTTCATTTCATTTTATATCTGGAGAACCAGAAATAATAGCGATATTATTTATATTGCAAATTTTATTCGCTATTCAATTAATTATCGGTTATAAAACTCGTTGGGCCATTATAATTTGTTTTATATTTATGGTATCATTAGATTATAGAAATACATTTATAACTAGTTATGCAGATACGTTATTTCGATTAATGTTATTCTGGTCTATATTTTTACCTTTAAGTGAAAAATATTCTATTGATTCTATAAGAAGTAAAAATATACCTAAAAAATCAATTTCAAGTTTTGCATCCTTTATTATTCTAATTCAAATTATTATGATGTATTTTATAAATGGATTAAGTAAAGTAAATAATCATAGTAGATGGATAGATGGTGAAGCCATAATATCAATATTAAATTATGAAAAAATTACATTTTTTATGGCTGATTATGTATTATTATTACCAGAATATATCTTACATTTTGGTGGTGTTTTCTGGTATTTACTGTTATTATTTTCAGGTATTTTGATAGTATCGAAAAATTGGTATAGATTTGCTTTTGTTTTACTTTTTATGTTTTATCACACATCATTATTATTAACAGTTAGAATTGGTTTATTTAGTATTATACCTATAATTAGTTTAATATTATTCATACAAAGTGATATTTATGAATATATGAATAAATTTATAAAATCATATCTTGCTAATAAATTAAACAATTATTTATTAAACATAAATAATCAAATAGTAAAAATAGAATATTATTTACAACCCAAAATATACGCACAAATAAAAAATAAAAATAATGTAATTAAATATAAAAAATATACGCACAATTTTATAATTATTCTGTTTACAATTATATTATTAATTTCTGGAACATATATGTTAATTGGGAATGCTCAAACAATAAATGAAAATATAAATATGAATGATAATGAATCCAATATTGTATTTCAATCTGAAATAGAATATACAAAAGATATAATAGGTATTAATCAACCATCTTGGTCTTTTTTCACGAGTCCAAGATTACAAGATGAATATTATATATTTGCAGCTGAAACAGAAGATAATAAAAAAATAGATATATTAAATAAAAAAGATTTATCTTACGATAGAATACATGATGGAAATTTACATAAACAATACGATACATATAGACACCGATTTTATATAAATAGTTTAAATAATAGATTAAATCATACTAAAGAAACAGATATTGAATATCACCTTACGAATTATTATTGTAATAATTGGAAATCTGATGAAAATTATAAATTAAAAAGAATTAATCTATTTTATATAATAGAATATAAATCATATGATAATATATCAAAACCTGAAGAATATAATAAATTTTTAATAAAATTTAATTCAACAGGTTGTAATAATAATGAAACCAAATATATTAAATCACCTTCAAATATAGATGAATTTGAGAATGCAAACCAACATATAGAACGATTAAACTAAGCGATATTACATTTCATTCATCGTAATAGAAGTTAGCTCTCTACTTACATTATTTGCAGAATATTGCGTTATAACAAAACTATCATTATTTTCTGCATTATATTCTATATCTTCTTTTACACTATCATGTGTATCAATTACTTCTCCATTCATTTTTATTTCTATTTTATTATCCTCTGGTAAATCATCAATATCTAATTTTAACGTATGACCATCATCAGATGTCCAATGTTGAATTGTATGTATATCTGCAGGATAGACAAAAGATTCATGTTCCATAAAACATTCTCCTCCATCATCATATAAATCAGGTGAATTATAAAACGGTTGAATAATCATTATAGAATTAATAAATATAAAAATAAATAAACCAAAACATAATATAATGATATATTTACGTTTAATCATATAATTTATTATGTATTTGAAACACTATTAATTTATCTCTAAAAAATTAATTTTTTAATTAATCTCCATCATCATCATCACAAGGGTCATTACTACATCTATCTCTATCACTATCACTGTCTGAATCAGATATACTCCAATCATATGTTTCACGGTCTGTATTTCCATGTGCATCTGTTATTTCTACAGTCATTTCTCCAGATGCATCCGCATCCACATCTACACTTGTTCTATCCGTATCGGAATCACCACATCCACTACAACTTGCAGACGCTGATGAAACGGAAGCATCCGCATCTATACTTGAATCTACGTCAATTTCTATTTCTCCAGAGAACTGTTGATAATCGAAATCAACAACTTCAGCACTCGTTCCAGAATATGAACAAGATGACCCACTATCATCACCACTAATAGTACATGAATCTTCACCACCGGAAACAGAGACAACTTCAGCATCAACGATATATGTTCCACCATCTGGACCTCTTGAATCGAAATCAACTGTGTCTGTTCCACAACTACTACCTGAACAACTATAACTTCCACTTAATCTTGGGTCTGTTCCATCTACACGAACATCAACTTCAATAGTATCGGACATTTCATTCCCATGCCAATCTACAACATGTACTTCTTCTTCAACAGTAAATGTATCATCACCATTAGGGTCCTCAGATGGTAATGCGTAATCATCACCAAGTTCTGAAGATGAGAAGTAATTATTACTACTATATATATCTGGCGTTTGACTACTTCCTACTGTAGCGGATGCTCCGTCTGTTGCATCATTTCCATGTGTGCCTTGGAATTCTGGTGTTTCACCTGCCATATCACCCATAGATTGACAGTTATCATGTATATCTTCACCATTATAACTTGGGCCAGAACCAACATTCAATCTTACATCTACACAAGCAATTCCAACGCCCATATCTGCATCAATTCCAGCTACATTAAATTGAACATCATCTCCTGCGAAATCTCTGTTCATATTATGCGCCCACACCCATCCATTATCTGTTCCACCTGTTGAATCTCCTGTCGCTGTATCATAAGAGGCAGAATGTTCATCAACCGCAGGTATGATATCATCTCTGACGACATCGACACTTTCAGAATCTGTCTCTGAATTATCTGCAAAGTCCCATGCTTCATATTCAAATGTATGTTGACGCTCATTACTACCGGAATCATCTTCTTCATCAAATATCCAACATCTACGGTCTCCATCTCTCGTTTCAGATAAGTCTGTTTGTAAATGCCATGGATTAATTCTTGCATCAGATGTTTCACCTGTCCGTTCATTGTATGTACCATCATCTACGACAAGAACACCATTATCCATATATTCTTGCGTTCCACCATTTACTTGCCACCACGAATCTTGAGATATACCAATTTGGTTATCTTCTGATTCAATAACACTCATACACATACGTGTACCTTCATATGTATCACCATAATCTCGGTCAAAGTTAGATGGTGTATTTCTATAATCTACATCATTAAATACATTTTCAACTCTGTGCCATAATGTCGAATCTGATGTAGCATCTGTTTGACGGTCATAATCTAAATCATTATGTAAGCTATGGTCTGTTTCAACGATTGGGTCTTCATTATCTTCTTCTACACTAACGGTATGTTCTGTTACATTTGTATTGGGTTCACCCTCGGTAAATCGTGTATCATCCCATACTTGTAATCTTATCGTATCTTCACCCGGATTTGTAAATCTATGTGATGTAACTTCGTAATCATCTTGAGCATTTAGAACTTCCATATAACAATGTTCGTCAATACTATTTTGACTTACATGTGTACATACGTTATCATCACCATAATTTGGTTCTTCACCATTTATTTGCCATAACATATCTGTTAATATAGTATTTGTTTGTGACATACGATGCATTTTAAGATTATTTTCAGATAATTCTTGTCTATTATTCCAATCTGTTACATCTGCTTGATTATCAGGCGTAAATACATCTGAATCATAACAATTTGGACAATCTTGCGTAGAACCATCTAAGAATAACATACCTCCTTCATATACTTCAAAGTCTGTAGTTTTATCACCGTATGTTTCATCTGCATCTAATGAATTTTCAGGTGTTTGGTCTTGTAATCGTGTTTGAACTATTGTATCATCAATTAATTTTGTGGCGGATTCAGATTCTGTAATTCTAAAGTCAGCTACAGGTTCTGTTATATCATATACGAATACAGATGAAACAACATCATCACAACCTTTTGCTCCATGGAAAGCAGATTGACCTACATCATTTGTTGTTAATACATTGTATGAACCGGGGGAATTAGCTCTATCATGATTTTGAATCCATGTATTTCTATCCCCTACAGCATTTGGTGCATCTACCGAATCAACTATACCTGTAAATCCACTAAGTTGATAATGCTGCGGCCCATCTTCTGTTATTGCTCTACATGGGCTATGTCTTACGTGATGTAATCCGGGTTCTTGGAATACTCTACTGAATGTGAATGTTCTCGTTTCCCCCGGTTCTATTTCTATATGTTCATCAAAGTCTATTTCTTGTCCATCTACATCATACATAGCATTTATTTCAGCATTTGTACCAACATCAGGATTATCTTCTTGACCGGCTACTAATCTATCACCAGTTAATTGTGCATTCATTTTATGCAATTCTGTCATATATTCTCTTGATTCAAACTCTGTTAAAGCTTCAGGTTGTATTTCAATAGTTTCACCTCCATAGTTTGTATAATCCGTTTCAAATTCAGCTACCGTTTCACTTGTTGGTTCGTCCGTATTACAAGTACCAACGTCTCTAACAACACCGAGTGAATTCATAACACCTGAAAGTGGATTAAGACCTTCTACAACATCAGGAGATACGGTATTATCATTTGTAACCCAGAATACATCTCTATTATCTAATGCTTCATCTGCATTACTTGTACAGATTTGATTTACAGCTACGTCAGCATTTTGAGCATCTTCAGGGTCATCTCCCGTACCTTGATTATTGTCTGTCGGTTCTAATGATTCTATAATTGCGTCACCGTATGTTTCAACATTTATTGGAACTTCAAATTGGCTATGGTAATCTCCAGTTAGTTCAGACCGTTCCATATTATTAGGTGGCGTTACATCTTCTGTTCGACGTATATAATCATCATCGTCTCTTGGATGAATACTTAATGTATGCACACCATCGTTGCCTTCATCGTTTTTAATTATTATTGGTACTTTTATTTCTTGTGTTTCTTCAGGACTTAATTCAACAGCACCTACACCAACAACATTATCTTCAAATGAATCATCTCCAAGGTTGATTTGATGGTCTCCAGCTTCACCTAATCCTACAGAATAACCTCTTGTATTAAGTTCTCTATCTGATTTAATTTCAAATCGGGCTGTAGCCGGTTGGTTTGAGCTTGGATTTGACAATGTAGCTAGAGCATACATTATTGATTCATCATCTTCTAATTGTTCAAAGTTATCTTGATTAACACCTTGAATATTAAATTCGCCATCCGGGTGTGGTACGTTTTGTGTTTCTTCTGTATTAGCATCTGTACTATCTACAAACCTTGGTAATTGTAATGATACAAATCTATCTTCGTCAGCACATAATTCATCTTCTAATTCTCCATCTGCAGAATATGGTAGGAATACTTCTGTATCTGATTCATCTGCTTCATCTTCGGATACTTGAACAGATTCATCATCTAGTAAGTTTGGATTACAGTACCTATTTTGATGACTATGATATATACTAAAGTATCTATTATCAGGTTGTGTTACGGAATCAATACCGATTAAATTAAGTGGGGTAGCCCCTCGATTCATCTCAACATTTCTATTTTCATCATTATAGCTAAACATTGTTCCAAGTCCTCCTCTAACATCATTACTTTGAACGTGCGTCTCACCCATTACAGAAGATGATTGCGTTCCATAGCTTGGATGAACATATGGATATGCGCTCGCATATATCGAATCATCTTCTGTTGGGCGTTGTGTTATTTGTCCCGATTCTGTTACAATATTCAAATCACTTATAATAACATTATGTAAATTAATTGTAGATTCTTTTTCAGATATTAATAATTGTTCAATATCAGGGAATATATCTCCTTCAAATTGATTTGATATTGTAACTTCATATTGGTCTTCTCCTTCTTCTAGACCAAATGGAGCATCCGGTCTATAATTATTATGTGTATCTTCATCATAAAATAATGGAGCCTCATCACTTGTTTCAAACGGACCAGAATAACCAGTATACATATGACTTACAACATCTTCAGGAGTAGTATATTCTCTGAAAGTGAAATCCATACTCCCACCAGATTCAGGATGTATGTCTCTAGCAAATCGGAGTGTTGTTTCTTCTGATGTTTCATCGGCTCTTGCATCACCTCCGCCAAGTTCAAATGTTCTTTCAGATTCCCATTCTCCAAATTGAACATTTACAGTTCTTTCTCCAGATAAATCACCTATATTATGAACGGTAACATCTGTATTGAAATTATCATGTGTCATATGTTCTTCAGGAACATCAATATTTTCAACTTCAAATGTTGCCTGTTGGAATACATATGCATCATATTGAGGTGTTTGTCCTTCTTCTTCATTTATATTTCTATATTCTCCATCTTCATCTATTTCTACAAATTTGACGGTATGATTTCCAAACTCAGATTCATCCCATGAATTAGATATAGATAATGTTTGCGTATCACCACCAGCTACACGTAAATTAAATCGTTCTAATTCTTCATCCCGCGACTCAACATTTATATCTATATCATCTTCGTTTGGGAATCGTTTATCTGGTGTTTCATAAGTATCTATTATAGCAAATTCACCATCAATTGTTGTATCACCAGTATTCTCGAATATAACTGTAGAAGATAATTCTTCATTTGGTTCTACATCATACGTATTATATTCAGTATTCATATTACCATCTACATCAAATGATACTGTAAATCCTCCCGGTCGTTCATCTGGATTTGTTGCCACGGATTCTTCACCTTCTTCACTTGTTTCATCATCAATTTCACTAACTTCATCTGTCGTATTAACTTCAACGTTATATAATAATAGGACTGTATCTTCATCTATATCATCATTTTCAAATACAATATATAACTCTCCGTTTTCATTGACGAAATCAACTTCACTAGAATGAAGTGGTATCTCTTTTGTTTTTGTTTCTAAGTCTTCTGTGTCACCAGAATCAGAGAAAGGTTCATCTGAAGTAGAAGTAACTTCTAATTGTTTTTCATCATCGGTTCTACCTGAATATATTTCTGAACTTCTTTCATCTACAAAATTAACATCTATATTATTTCTTGGATTATCTTCTCCTTGTATAGCGTATGTTATTTCTACAATATGTGCTTGAGCTTCAGATATTCCATCTACAGACATTCCTACGCGTAATGGATTTTCAGGTCGTATAATCGCTGCTCTATCTGGATTTGTTCGAAGTTGGTCAAAATAACTAACCGTTCCACGCGTATTATCTCTTGTTTCACCGTCAGTTGTTCTTGTAGGTGGAATCAAATTATCATAAAATGCTAAATCATCAGGTTCATTTGCATTAAATCGTGATACAACAGTTGTTTCATTTCTTGTTAAACCTTGGAAATCACTTCTTTGTATTTGACCTGATGATTGTCTTATATTATCTGGCTCTCGAACAACATCAACATTATCACCCATACCTTCTAAACGAAGTCTGTCTAATTCAATAACAAATGGAGGATTATTATTTATTGTTACATATGCTCTCGGTGATACATCTATTATTTCATTTTCTTCAAGTGTATCTAATAACGTCGAATATTGAGCTTCAATAGTACCAGATGCGAAATTATCTTCAGATGGAACATTTATTTCTGAATCTGGAGAAGAATCCGAGGATATTATATTTATATCAACATCTACTTCTTGATTTGTATCTGTTCTTACTTCAACATCAGATTCTCTAAAGTCCGTGTAGTCAAAATTATATAATTCCATTCTTGAAGTATCTTCAAGATTAATAAATTCATCTATTATAACAGATACTTCGTCATTAAATTCATCACATCCGTATGAAGAGGAGTCTATCGTATTTCCATTACTATTTCGAGATTCAATATTAATACATTTATTCAAGTTTGAATAACTAAAATCGCTTTGACATCTATCATCTACACAATATGGTTCTGTAATTATATCTGAGGCTGTTCCTGTTGTAACGGTAGTTTGTGATTCGTCAGGACCATCAATAGATAACCAATAATTTTCACTTACATCTAAATCCACATTATCGGAATCAACAATAATTTCATTTGTTATTTGTATATCTCGGATATTATATTCACCCGGATAATTACCTTGGAATCCTTCTACTTGAGGTAATGCAGAATTCCGGTCTGATTGACCTCTTATAGTTATATCATTTAATCCTGTTGTCCCCTCACCTGTAAATTCTACTTCTTCATAAGGTTCATTTCGTGGATATACATGAATAATAGAATCTGAAGATGCATAATTCACTGCCGCTTGTAATGAATAGAATGGTGTAGTTATATCATAATCATCTGAAGAATCTAAGTTATTTGCAGAACCTACTTCAATTACGCCATCTAAATTATTTGTCATTACAGGATTATAACTTAATATATCTTCAGCTTGTTCATAAATTAATCCTGTAGGTTCAACACCAATTGTTTCTGTTATTAAGTCTCCATTTTGTGCTTCAACAATATCTTCCGTTAAAGTACTTTGTTCTGGATGATAATACACGCCATTATCTTTAATTGTAGCTCCATCTAATCCATTTGCGCCTTGTATATTATCATTTAATACAAATGGAGTATCTGTTATCGTTGAACTAATAGCTATATCTTCTACAATAACACTAGAACCCGATTTTGCCTCTATTGCGTGTGAACTATCAGAGAACATAATATTCTCTATATTAATATCTCGACCGTCATTATCTTCTACTTCAATAGCTGCATCTTGATTATCTGGAGATTCAATAACGACAATACCATCACTTTCTCCTTTTATTGTTATTGATTTCCCGTCATCTAAAATATCATCTCCTTTTCCAATTTTAGCTCCTTCGTATGGAGATGTGACATCTTGGGATTCTCGAATTATTATTTCACCATTATCATTAACAATTTCGATTGCTTCTTGTAGTGTATCAACGTGTCCTTCACCACTCCTATCATCTACAATTACCGTATCTTGTGCCATAACGCCTGAAGACATTACAAAAAGAGCACAGATAAACAGTAAGCATATAGTGATAGTTTTTCTCAAATGTCTTTTAGTTATCATTTATTATATATTATATGATTTTACAACCCTAAATATACATTGTTTGTTTGAATCACAAAAAATAAAAAATTACTTAATAAAACGATACAATTTCAGTTCAATCCGAATTTTTGACCCATAGTTGAAGATGCTAATTCATCAGCAATTTCTTCATATATCTTGTAGGTAATACTCACAGCGAGTAATAAACCTGTACCATCAACCATACCAATTGTACCCATCATATTAGCCATTACAGCTAAGAATCCGATTAATGCACCACCCACAATTGTTACGTATGGGATATATCTATCTAATACTTTAGCCATCCGGTCAGGATTACGTCTAAATCCGGGTATTGCCATGTCTGAAACGTGAAGTTGTTGTGCAATGGCTTCTGCATCTCGATTAGTTGTTTTAACCCAGAATACAGCGAATAATGCCCCACCGACAACCATGAACGTTAAGTCCACAAGTATTCTTAATGCAATTTCTAATGGGTCAGCAGTTGTGAATCCTAACCACCACATCCAATCTTCTGGTGAGAAGATAGGTGTAAGATAGAAGAACAGTCCTCCGAAAACATCTCCATCTGCGGAATATTGTCCTAACCAAGCTGGCATATTTGTTCCTAAGAAATTATCAATACCTCTTCCAAGGAATTGGAAGTTTGCTTGTACAGCACGAACAAGAATAATTGGAAGCACACTAGCATATATTAATTTGATTTTATAATTTCCTTTTCCGCCTACTCTCGTATTACTTACAGGTATCTCTACGCGTGTAGATTCTGCATATACAATAACAGAGAAGATTATGATGGTTGTTAATACAGCTATTATATGTCCATTACCCATCAAGAGCATACCTAGTGTATCTTGTGAGAAAGATAACACTTCTTGACCGGTAGCTATACCCCACCAAGATGGAAGAACTTCACTAAATATACCCCCAACAAATCTTTGACTTACTCCTGCAATAATGAATAGTCCCAAACCACTACCGATACCCCATTTTGTTACAACCTCATCAAGATAGTATAAGAATATGCCACCAAAGGCTATTTGAGCAAACATAAATAGTTTGACCATTTCTATACTAATACCGAAAGAGCTTGCAAATGTAGTAGAAGCTGTTAAGAAATCACCTGCGAATACAATAGGGAAACCATTTACAAAGACCATAACATAAATTAACGCACGTCGAAGACCTTGGAAGAAGTTCTGGTCTCTTGGGTCATTCATATTTAATTTAATTACATTTGTTCCTGTTAATATTTGTAGGACAATACTTGCCGTCACAATCGGCATAATACCTAGCTGAAGGATACTTCCTTGTTCACCAGCCAATATGCTTCTGAAGTTACCAAACGCATCAGAACCACCTTCAGCAACTCCTAAGATTGGTATATTTGTCATTATAAAGTATAGACCTAGAATTGCAATGGTCCATTTAGCTTTTGATTTAAACGATACATGTTTTTTTGGTTGTCTTACAGTCGGAATTTTATCAACAACATTTTCAACGGTATTTCTCATAGTCATTACTTATAAAATAAAAAGTACATATAAATATATAAATGTACACCCTTTTTTGGAAATAATAATATTTTTTTTACCCTATACAATAAGTAAAGAATTAACTATTGTATAGTAATTTTTAATAAATAAAAACCGGATTAACTATTTTATAAAATAGTTTGTTTTACAAGTCGCGTGGCTGAACCGTACTTCGACCGTTTGCTTCTGCGCGTCGTTCTGCGTCTGCGAGTAATTCTTCGACTTCTGCATCGAGTGCGTCATAGAAGTCTGCTGCAACGTTACCATCTACTGCGTCTTTAACTGCCGATTTTACAATTAGGTCTGACATATGCATTTAATTAATGGGGATAGGTATTGATAAAGATTTCGCCAAATTTACTATATATGAGCCGTATAAGTAGTAAATTTACTATATTAAGTATCAAAATAATAATAAATACTTATTTTCGTGAAAATGTTGTATATATAAGTAAACTTCCAACGAGTCCAGATATTACGCCATAAATAAATAGAGAATTAATAATTATATCAGAGAATAATAAACCATACATACCTATTATTAATATTGGTGTTATGAATAATAACGTACTTATAGAGTATATTGTGAATAAAAATCCATCAAATAAGAATTGCATTGGTTTATCTTTAGCTAAATACATTAATAAACCGAACTGATAATATAATAGACACGTGAATAAAATAATTCCTTGGATATATTCTATCATTGAAACAGAAGAAACAACAAATATAGTATAGAATATAATTCCTATTGGAACACCAATTATCGAAAATAATAATAATTTAGATTTATATATATCTACATCTGAGATGGGGAGTGTAGAATATGTATCTATTGAATCGTATCGGAAGCAAATTGTATATAATGGATAAGCAATAAAGGAGAATAATCCAGCATAAATAAATGAATGTAATGGAGCCAATTCAAAGAATTCATTCATGAAATAAATTAAAACAAATGAAGTTAATACAATAGTTAAGACGGAAAATATTATTTTTAAAAATCCACCCGCACTTCTTTGTATGTCTATAAGACTTTTAAACATAATTTTTGTATATGAACTTTTATCTGTGAAATATTTATCCAAGTTATTGTATCTATTTTTAAATTTGTATTTTGTATCTATTTTTTCAATTTTAGTAAATTGAATTAATCCAATCATAATAAATAATACAGAACATACAGCGAATCCAATCATCCAATTTATTAATGATATTTCTGAAATCAAATTTAATCTAAATAAATTAGATGTGAAAAATACGTAGGCCGTCAATACTAATAAAGACGTAAATATAATTCCTGATATACGTTCTAAACGTATGGTTGTAAATACAAAACCAAGTGAAACGCCAAATATAAATGATATTATTGTTGAAATGTATAATATAGGAATTGTGAATACATTAGTTATAAATTGAGTGGATTCAATTGGAGAAATTAATAATCCGAGATAAATCCCTAAAGTAATAGGTGCTAAAAATATAATTGAATAAAATATAGCATCTTTTAATATAAATAGTGAAACTAACGTATGTTTCTTAATAGGTAATGTTTTACTTGCGAATAATATCCTAGACGTATCCCCTAGCAAATTTTTAATACTATCTTTTGCATCAAACCCAACGGCTCCCGTTTGTAGCCCAAATAAGATAATTAATGAAAAATACACTATAGGAAGATATTCTGTCTGTGTACTTATAACTGGAGATGAAGCTCCTATTATGAGAGCTAATACAAATATTATTAATGGGAAAGCAATAAATCTTTTTTCACCAAACAATGATGTAAAAAACCGCCATTCTTCTCGAATAAACCATTTCAATAGATTAATATATGAATTCATTTTAAACCACCTTTTTTGTTAATAATTCTTTTATATCATCGTGAGATGATAATTCATCTACCTCGTATTCACCGATAAGCTTTCCACTATTCATTACACCTAAAGTTTCACATAATTCTGTTGCTACTTCAAGATAATGTGTAGATAATACAACCGTATTCCCTTTTTTATTATATTCTTTAAGATATTCTTTGATTTTATCTTGAATTAAGGGGTCAAGGTTAGCTAAAGGTTCATCAATAAAAACTATTTCAGGTTCATGTAAAAATATGCTAGCGAATAATACTTTCTGTTGTTGACCTCTAGATAAGTCTTTATTTAAAGAGTTTAATTTATCTTCAAGATTAAGTCTTTTCACCCATTTATTTACACGTTCTTCTAATACATCATCATCAATATTTCTAATATCACCAATGAATGAAAAATATTCAGAAGGCGTCATAAAACTTAATGGGGATTCTTTTTCCGGTAAAATACCAACATTAGCTCTTATCTTTTCTCCTTCTCTCTGTGAATCAAAATCTAAAACAGATATTTTTCCACTATCAAGTTTAATTTCACCCGTAAATGAATTCATGAGCGTAGTTTTTCCTGCGCCATTTATACCTATTAAACCATAGAATTCACCTTTATTAATTGATAATGATACATCATCTAATGCTATTGTATTATTAATGTATGTTTTGGATACATTATTTACACTTATATTTTCCATAATATATGTATATAGTTAAATGACTATTAATCCTTTTACAAATTAATGTATTATTTTACAATGTATCCTTTTTCACGAAGTTTATTCTTTAATTCTTGTTTATGATTGCCTTGTAATTCAATATTACCATCCGTTATAGTTCCGCCACAAGCAAAAGTAGATTTTAATTCCGAAGCTAAATCTTTAATATCTATATCATCAACATCAAATCCAGATGCAACGGTTACATCATTGTATTTCCGGTCTTCAACAGTTACCGTGACTTCTGTTTCAGATTTTGAAACATCTTCACAAATACATAATTCTTCTGGTAAACCGCACACATCACACATATTAGTCATTATATTCAATTAATATATTATTTTAATATGACTAAAAACTTTCCCTATTATGTTAGTGAATATCACTTTATTCTCTATTTTCAAATGCAATTTCTTCTGTATGTTCTATATATGGACCTTCTTTCTGATAAACAACAGATGGACCTGTATATGTATCAATAACTTGATTTCGTTTATCTTCACTAATATCTCTAAATGCTAAAGCACTAATGAGTGAAGCATAGAATAAAGATATAACTAAACTTACTACCAACGATAAAATAATATTATTCATGATGACATACAAAATAGGAGCCATTCCAAAAAATAAAAATAGAACAGATAAATAACTCGTATGTAAATGAGATATTGCTGCATATCCGTCATTTTTAAGTTCTTTATGCCATATATTTATATTTCTAATTCCTATATAACATAAAATTGATGTAGATGAAAGAATTCCATATTGAATTGTATATGTGTAACCTATGTAAATAGTCAATGTTGTTAGTAAAGCTAATATAGCTATTGTATGTTTGGGAAATAAATCAACGTCTCTTTTTGTTGTATTTTTTCTGATATCCATTAACAGTAAATACACTGTTATGATATGAAATAGTTACGGTGTTTTAGTAACTTATTATTTCATCTGTATCTATGCCATCTTTTTTTACGAATCCAATATTCTACAGCCTGTGTTGACGTATTTAATTTATCTGCAATTTCTTCATTTGATAATCCATCACGGATATATTCTACCGTTTTTTCTTTATTATCAATAGGTTCAGCCCATGTACTTTCACAATCTTCATAAAATTCACATCTTTCATCTTCTCCTTCACCCCACGCACAAAGAGGTTGTTCTTTGATAGGATAATCTTCAATATTATCTTCATCTGCTTCTGTAATTTCTCTCGTTATTTTTTCAACGAAATCTTCTCTTTCTTGTTCTACGGGTGAAGTATAAAGAGAATCGGTTTTTGGATAATATGCACCTACCGCGACAATATCATACTTCAACTCAAAAATCAAAGCATAATATGCTAAGTCTAACTGAACACCCCCTTCTTTATAACTCATATAATTTTCATTTGGTTCCCCTGTTTTGAAATCAATCAAAACACAACCTTCATTATGTGGGACAATTTCATCTACAAAACTTGCTGCCGGAAGCATAACATCAGCATACCCCATTAGAACCGGAATATCATCAAATACTTCTCTCCACATCTCATCTTCAACGGCTACTGGAACCCAATCAGACATATTTTGAGCATTTTCCCATCTACGCCGTTCAAACGCAAGGAAATGAGCAATGTATGGGTCTAAATAATCACGCCAATCTTCATGAACAGTATCATCCAATAAGCTAAACAGTGTTGTAGGCGGTTCAGAATTATTTTGTGCATATTCTTCTGCATTTTCATAGTAAGCTTCAATAAGCTCATGAATAATCGTTCCACGAACCATACTCTCTGTTTCTTTTGTTTCAAGTTTTTCTACATACTTTTTATGAAACATGCGTGGACACGTAACCCATGTTTTCAATCGAGATTTACTATAATACTCTGAGTATTCTTCTCTAGGTTCCAAAGACATTATCTTGTTATGTACTATACAGTCTATACATTTGAATGTTACTATTTTAATTCAAAGGGTTCCATAAAAAAGATAACTTTATTATCTTCAAACGTATCATTGTCATACCATGCGTCGTAAATATCTAAATCATATTCTTCTGATTTCAATTTCATTTCTTCAAATGTTTCCACGGATTCTTTTTTTCCTTTATTACCAACAGATATTGATATAATAGGAACAATACAATCATCATATACTCCGGGTTCTGTAGATATTTTTCTACGTTGAACATCAAAATTCTCCACAGGGTTGCAATTTTCTATATCTTCTGCGAGTTTGTAATTATTACCAATATGATTTCTTAATTGTATACATTCAACATCAGTCAATTCTGTTGTATATTTAGATATATTTACACTCATTAATAGTTAGTATATTCTTTAATACTATAAGTCTTGTTACAAGCTCACACACAAAAATTATTTTAATATGACAATACCATCTTCATCTATTTCATACCCTCTACATTCTTTTTCTTTAATGCCCGTAATCTCACTTAATGTATCGGAATTTATATTCTTATTTAATCCTGAAATAAGATAAACAATGGATTGTTCTTTTGAATCAGAAACAGGTTTAACTTCATTCTCCCAAAAGTCTTCATATATAGATTGAATATTATCAATCAATTTTTGTCTTTTATCTACAACTTTTTTATATCTTTTTGAATTTCTTGATTCTTGTATATCTTCTGGTGATACTAAATTATATAATGCATAATCATTATCTGATTGCGTTTCTGGAGGAGGTACTTGTTGTAATTCACTGTGCAATTCTTGAAAAGACATAGATTCATCCACCAGTATTCGTACATCATCTATAACTATCATAGCATACCCATTATTTTCTAAATATTTTGTTTGGCAGTCGATTAATTTATCAGATAAATCATGTAATTCTGATTCAAAATTAGACAATTTTTCTTTATATGATTTTGTACTTAATTCATTTTTTGCAAATGAAGATTCAGATTCATATTTTTTCATATATTATATTTTTGTTTAATATATTATAAATTAAACGGAGATGATATGTTTTATTATTACTATGAGACATAACATGTCAAATAGTTTCACTTACAGCGTTGTTAGTGAGATTTACCGACTCCACGTACCACTAAACGTTGTTTTACGTTGTTTTGAGAATAGACTCCACTCTAACGAACCTAGCTATTACAAGTATAGTTTAACAGTAGTACAAGTGGACTTGTATAACTGAGGTAATTTGGCTTGTTTTGGCCCTACTTTAGGACCTCACTAACAGATTCCCACTAACAACGCTGTTAGTGAGAATCCGTTGTATTCAAACAAAAGTAAACCCTGTATAAAAGACTTTTTATTTAAATAAAAATTAATTTTCGTTGATATTTACTCTCGTGTTGTCCAAACATATTAAATATATTATATAAAATGAATAATTAATGTTAAAATACACGCAAAAAAGAGAATTAATTATGTGGATTTTCGTTATGATTGTGGGTATTTTAGATTTATTTACTACATATATAGGATTAAATAATAATTTAGCAGAACAAAATCCCGTTGGAGATTATTTGATTATGAATACAGGTTTTTATAGTATAATAATTATGAAGTTTTTAATTATTTATTTTTGTTATGTTTTATCACAAAGATTAATGTATGGGAAATGGCATTATTTAACACCTCTAATACTCTTTATTATATGGTCGATAGTATCATTAAATAATATATATTATATTATATTTTATACTTGATTATAATTCTTGAATTCCATTATTGAATGCATATGGTTTTAATAATATTTTTGAACCTTGTGTAAGATATTCCATATCTATATCTTCGATAATATCAATAATTTCAACATATATTTTATTATCATGTATGATTGTATTATCTTCTGTATTTAAATCTATAACACGTACTTTTATTTGTCCATTTTTATATGGCACAACCCATACGGATTTTTTAACGGGTATCGTATTAAGAATATAATGTTGCAATGTTTTTTCTAATGTAATATATGATTTCGTTTGTGGTATATTTGTATATTGTAACCGGCGAATAAAAGTATAAAATTCATCAAATGAAATTTTATCAATATTCATAAAATTATATAATTCATATATTTGTGAATCTGATTTCGGACTATGTTTTCCAAATTGATTTAATAAATCTAATATCAGTAGTAATATTTCAGGTAATTTATAATCTTGAGGTATATTTATTTGTTTTAATATTTCGGAATCATTTTCTATATCTAATGGGTTTAATTTATAATAATTAATCGGGTTTAATTCTTGAGATAATTGATTAATTAATTCTTCATCGTGTTTTTCTATTACTTCATCAAACCAGTTTTCTGAAAAACCAAAATTAATATATTGTTTAACCCAATTTGGGCGTTGAATATTCATGTATATATTAATTATAATATGATTATATAAATTTAATTAATGTACGATTATATGATTATATTTTTTGTCGGCTCAAATTTATACCTCTTGGTGTTGCAACGATAATATCATTATTCTCTTTATGAACAATATCTCCTCCGTTTGCATTTATACATGATTCTATTTCACCATATACGACTTCAAGAGATAATCCATTACTTTGAATGAATGAAATATCTATAATTAATATTTTACCAGCATTTAATGCTTCTTTTGCGTTAATTATGTCTTCTTGTTTTGTAACATTAACAAAAGCTACGGTTTGATTCGTATTTGCACTTGTTAAATCTGCGTCTGTTAGCTCTGCGTATTTATTGTCGGAACCACGGGCCATTATATTTGATATGAATTTCATAAAGTATAATTTGTTGTTATGTGTCTTAAATGTTATACCTTTTTTACATGATATTATCTTAATTTTGTTTTAACCATATCGTATTTCTCTACGATTTTTTCGTCTATCAATATCATGTTTCATCCAATATTCAGATTCTTTATGATGTTCTATACTCTCAATTCGATTTTTAATTATATTACAATATTCTTCTGATAATTCTGAACCAATCCATTTACGACATAATTGTTCACAAGTTGCGAATGTCGTTCCTGAACCACCAAATGGGTCAAAAACTAAGTCATTTTTATCTGTATTAGACCAAATAATCTTTCGTAATAATTCTTCAGGTTTCTGTGTTGGATGTTTTGTACGTTCTTTACTTGCATTATTAACAGTAGGAACATCAATTACATCTCTAGGTTTTGCTCCTTGTACATCTGGGTCCCATTTATATTCATCATCACTTCCAAATTGTGAATTTTTACCTTGTTTTCTTTCAGGATATTTTTGCGTATGATTATTATAAGGTATTCGAATCCTATCCATTCGAAATTTATAGTTTTCACTTTTCTTAATCCAAAGTATACTTTCTTGTGAACGCGTCCATCCATTATCTGACATTTGTGGTTTATTTTTATAGTGCCACGTTAACCATCTTATTGAATGAATCCAATTACATCTTTGTTCAATATGATATTTTACATCTGCAAGTTTTTCTGATAATCCCATCACATACATTGAACCATCATCTACTAAAATTTTACCAGCTTCTTTAATCCAGTGTACCATCCAATCAA
>LFFM01000462.1_pt1 | contig 28179 bp, 34 predicted proteins | sample 643131 | NCBI WGS metagenome assembly LFFM01 (sample SAMN03777445, study PRJNA286221) | soda lake metagenome | biome: soda lake; feature: Kulunda steppe; material: water; isolation source: sample Tc-Br brine of Tanatar trona crystallizer | place: Russia: Kulunda steppe | collected 2011-07
GCACAGTAATGCCGGAAGTTGTGTGCGTTCACCGGCTTATCCACGTCGGCATACTCACCAATTCGTCGGAGCACATGATCGGCAGAGACTTTCGCCCAATGGTCGTTTGGGTCCGTTTTCCAATGCGACGGATCACCGATAAACAGCCACGCATCCGGGTCGGGGTCGTCACCGCCTTTCGGGTGGTATTGAATCCAGTCACGAACGTATTTCGTCGCGCCGAACATTGGTCGCTTCTTGCCACGGTTCAGCGCGCCTTTCAGCCCGCCGTTCTCTTTGTCGTAGTCTTCATTCAGGTAAATATAGCCGTGGTTCCCTTCATCGAATTTCACATCTTTGATCCGAAGCGTGACTAACGCCCCGATCCGTTGACCGGTGAATATGAGTAATTCGAGCAGCGCGCGGTTTCGAACCGGTGTTTTCGTTTCACCGACCGCTTGCCGGAGTGCTTTGATATCTTCCGGCGTGAACATATCGTGTTCGTCGTGTCGTGGTTCGGATCGTTCACCGTAGTGGTTGATATCGTCCGGGTCAACGCCGATATGGCTGTGGTAGCGAAAGAACGCTTCCCCGGCAGCTTGGTAGCCTTGTACGGTGGTCTTTGCCTTCCCCTTGTCGTCGTGCAGACTGTCCATATGGCCGTTGAACTCGTCTGCAGTCGTGTTGAGTATATCCAGCCCGCCTTTGACACAGAGGCGAAGACAACTAAGGTAGCGGTCGATTGAACGCGGTTTGAGTGTCTTCACATTCCCGCTGTCGTCACGGTATTTGTGTCGAACCTTCTCCGAATCCAGCGCCTCGGCGAACTCAAGAAGTGCATCGACGGTATCAGCCGAACAATAGCCTTGATCCGGTAGGTCACGGATTCGTTGCTTTTCGTTTTCCAGTCTATCGCGTGGGGTGGTTGCCATGAGATCGCGCCTCACATAGCGCCTCGAACGGGTGGCTCAAAAAACTATCTGTTTTTGCGGTATATATATCAATGCGCAGATCGTGTTCGCCGTGTTCACACCCGACGTCGCGACGATAAATCCCCGTGCTCCGTACCGCCCGGGGACCGCGAGCAGAGCGAGCGTCGCGGCGACGGCGCTCGACACCGCCGGCACGTAGCCGACGAGCGCGCCGGCGAGGGTGCCGAGCCCCGACAACCCGAGGACGCTTTCCTTCGATGCCGCGACTTCCGGGCCGTCCTGTGGCGGGACGCCCTCGCCGCCGATCGCATCGATCAGGACGGGTGCCCCGAACAGCCCCGCAAAGAGCGGCGCGAGCATGCCGCCGGCAGCGAGCGGCGCTTCGGGGGACAGATCGAGGGTTCCGAGCCCCAACAGCGCGCTCAGCCCGAACGAGGCAGCGCCGACGAGTTTCGATGTGAGCCCCCGCTCCGTCAGGAACAGCGCCGCCGCGACACAGCCCAAGACCAGCGCCAGATTCGCCCTGAGGATCGGCCACAGCCGAATCATCAGGCGAGTGATCGGAATCGCGAGCGGGGCCGCGAGCACGACGGCCGCGGCGCTGCCGACCACGGAGAGCCGCAACGCCTCACGTCCGCGCCCCTCCAAGACGAGTCGGTGGCCGGGGAGCGCAGCGACGGCCATCGCCGGGTCAGGAACACCGAGTGCGAGCGTCGGCACGATCTCGAGAAACGTGTGGACGACGCCCGCGGCGAGCATCGCCATCCCGACGTACAGCGGCGGTCCCGGGATCGAGGGTGCGACGCCCGCGAGCAGCAACGCCATGTTGTTGGCGTGTAACCCCGGAACGAGTCCGCTCACCGTTCCGAGTGCGACGCCGCTTGCGACGAAACAGAGCGCGACGGCCGTCGCCCGCGGTGCGAGTGTCACCTCCATCGAGACGGTCTGGCCCCGTTCACATATATAAATCGTCGGGCGAACAGGGGATGGAGGGAACACAACGCCCCATCCAGCAGCACCGCTATACAGTAAAATAAAACGAGAAGGTGTGACGCCGATTAGCCGAACAGTTCGCCGAGGCCTTCGCCGCCGTCCTCGTCGTCGTCGTCTTCCGCGTCGGCGTCGGTTTCGGCCTCGTCGTCCCCGTCGTCCGCGTCCTCGGAGGCGTCGTCGTCCGCCGTCTCCTCGGCCGCGCCGCCGGCGCTACCGCCGGCCGCGGGAACCGCGGCGGCCGTCTCGATGGCCTCCTCGATGTCGACGTCCTCCAGCGCGGCCACCAGGGCCTTGACGCGGGATTCCTCGACGTCGACGCCGGCGGCTTCGAGCACGCCGGTCAGGTTGTCTTCGTTGATCTCTTCGTCGGTCTCGTGCAGAATGAGTGCTGCGTAAACGTATTCCATTGGTAGTCACCCGAACATGTTGCCGAGCGCGTCGCCGCCGTCGTCGGCGTCGTCGTCGTCGGCATCGTCATCGTCTTCATCAGTCGATTCCTCGGCCGCATCGGCGTCGCCGTCCGAGCCGTCCGCGTCTTCCGTCTCCTCGTCGGTCGTCGGCGCAGCGGTGGCAGCCTCGACGCCGCGAAGCTCCTCGGGGAGGGCCTCCTCGTCGTCGATCGCGGCCGCGAGTGCGCGGACCTGACCGTCGGCCTTCGAAACGAGATCGTCGGCCAGATCGGGGCTTTCAACAGCCGCCGACAGCCCGACGGATTTCGCCTCGCCAGCCGCCTTTGCGAGCATCGACGGCGCGGTGCGCGTGGTCGGATACTCGGCGTTGATCGAGAGGTTCCGCGCGGCGCTGGAGGCCGCCTCGATGTCCGCGACGTACTCGTCGATGTCGATATCGAGTTCCTCGGGCGAGAACAACACGCCGTCGGAGAAGACACCGCGGAGGTCGAGGCCGACCTCCTTGGGCTCGATACCGAGTTCCGAGAGTACGTTCGCGAGGTCGGCCGAAACCTCTTCGCCGGCCGAAAGCACCGTCGAATCCTCGACGACCTTTATCGAGCCGCCGTCGATCCGGGCGTTGGCGCCGACCGTCTGGAGTTCGCCGACGAACGGCCCCGGGTCGACCCCGGTGTCGCCTTCCGGAATGACGATATCGTTCGGGGCGACTTCCCCGGCGTTGATCGGTGCCGGGGTCTTCGAGGCTTCGAGCTGTTGGTACAGTCCGAAGGGGTTGTCGTTCGTGCCGATCAGACCGATCTGGCCGTCGACGTACTCGGCGAGTTCCTCGAGGCCGTCGTCGACCTCGGATAGGGCTCGCTCGATCAGGGTGTTCCGCGAGACGCGAAGCGCCGCGGTGCCGTGTAGCTCGCGACGCATGTCCTGCAGCTGGCGGCTCGGGATTCCGGTGATGTCGACGACACCGATCGATCCGTAGGACTCGAGGAAGCCGACCAGATCGTCGGTCTCCTCGCGCTTCCACTCGGGGATCGTCTCGGTTTTGCGTTCCGCTTCGGCGCTCATGCGGGCACCTCCACCGCCGGCCCCATCGTCGTCTTCACGTACACCGAATCGATGTTCTGGGGCCCCTTCTCGAGGTCCGTGAACAGTCGGCGCAGGATGACGTCGATGTTGTCGGCGATCGCGTCAGCGTCCATGTCCTCGGCGCCGACGCGCGTGTGGAACGTGCGCCGCTCGCCGGAACGGACCTGAACGGTGTTTTTCATCCGGTTGACCGTCTCGACGACATCGTCGTCGGGTTGCAGGGGCGTCGGCATCTTCCCTCGGGGACCGAGCACGGTCCCGAGGTACCGACCGATGTCCTGCATCAGGTTGGCCTCCGCGATGAAGAAGTCCGTTTCGTCGGCTAGGTCTTTCGCCGCGTCGTCGTCGTCTCCGAGGTCTTCGAGGTCCTCGCCGTCGAGTACTTCGTCGGCGACGTCCTCTGCACGGATGGCGGTTTCGCCCTCCGCGAAGACAACGATACGCGTGTCCTGGCCCGTACCCGAAGGTAGGACGATGCTCTCGTCCACCCGGTTGTTGGGGTCCGCTAAGTCTAAGTCGCGCAGATTGACAGCGATATCCACCGTTTCGCGGAAGTTCCGCTCGGGTGAGTCGCTGAGTGCGCGGGATACTGCGTCCTGTATCGAATCTGCCATCGTTCACCTCCGTAGTTTCTGCCCCGTGGGCTACTACGGCGTGAAACAGGCTACGCCTGTCTCGTCTCGAACGAGGGCGATGGCACACTTAAGCGCGTCGAACGCGACTCGGGTGTGTTCCGGCCCCACACCCGGCGAGCGGGCGGTTTACCTGTTTGATGTGTTTCTGAGGGCAAGTTGTCAACACTCGTTCGGGCGTGAACAGGGAACCCTCGGAACTTGTTCTCGAGGATCGATCCCCAAAGAGTCGATAACCCGTAGCTCCGCCGTCCTCATATATTCCAGCTTCACCGATTTATTTATACGCGTATCGGTGAGGATGGAATATCCCGCGGTCGAAGCACGGCGGCGCGATCGACCGAACGATCAATCGATGAACCGGGCGCGAAGGTCGTCATCGGGAACGAGACACTGTTCGCGTTTCCCGAACCAGTCGTAGCGGTTGTTCGCCATCCACTCATAAACGCGATCGCGAAGCGACTTCGGGACGACAGAAGCGACCGAGCCGAGCGCCCACGGAAAGCCCAACAGCCACGCGAGCCGGACGACCGCATCGGAGTCCGTGTAGGCGCGGTCGCCCTCGACGACGACCATGCTCTCGTCGTACTCCTCGGAGAGCCCACACCGGGCCAACAGCTCGGTTCCCGCCTCGGACTGCAGCGTCCCGAACCGGAGGCGCTCGCGGCGGTCCATCCGGATGAGCCACTGCAGCGAGCCGATACAGAGGTTACAGACGCCGTCGAAGAGGACGACTGGAGACTGGTCGTCCGCCGTCGAGGGCGGTTCGGGGTCGTCCGTCGTCTGCGACGAATCGTGTCCGTAAGTCACGGTGGAACGTACGTCAGTAGGCCTCGAATACCTGTCGGCGTCGACCGAAACGGCTGGTTTCAAGCGGGCCCAAGCAGCGCGTCGAAGGCCTCGTCGTACGCGTCGGCGACGGTCGTCGGGTCATCCCGTTCCGCACTCGAAAGCGCGGGCAGCGTGACCGACTCTATCTCGTCCAGCAGTTCGATCACGGCCTCGACGCGCTCCTCGAGGCGACCCTCGTGGGCGCTGCCGCTCGCGACCTCGCAGGCCTTCGCGTACCGTTGGCCGTCGTAGATCCGACACCGGCGCGGTTCGACGATGGCGACGGCGTCGGGATCGAACCCGGAGAGCGGTCGGGCGATATCGGCGTAGGACTCGACGATCGCGCTCTCACGCGCGGCGATCCGGTCGCCGAGCGCGTCGAGCGCGGGGGCGTGATGTCGGGCCATCAGGCCGTTGAGTTCCGACAGCGAATCGGCGGTGTGGGCGCTATCGAGAGGGAACGCCCGCGTCGCCGCCGGCGGAATGTCGACCTCGCCGTTGACGACGTAGGTGTCCGACTCGCGGGTGACGCGGTCGAACAGGAAACGCCGTCCATCGCGCCCGAGAATTCCCTTCCCCCGCCCGGGCGTAGGGAGCCACAGCCGATGGACCGGGTTGATCGCCTCCGGCGGCGTCGAGCCGTCGTTCGCCGCGGCGATCGTCTTCGCGTCCTTCCCGTAGAGCCGTCCCTCGTCGACGGCGCGTCGGTAGTCGTCCTGGTCGTACCAGTAGCCGTTTCCGGCGCGGGGTTTGTACCCGCGGATCCCGGTCCGTTCGATCAGCCCCGTCGTGAACGTCGTTTTGCCGGCGTCGACCTCCGCGCTCCCGGCGACGAGCAGCTTCATCGAAGACCGTAGTACCCCGGTTCGTCGTCGGCGCCGGGCTCGGCGAACACGAACTCCTCGCTGTGATCGAGCATCCACGGGATCGCCCAATCGAGTAGCACGTCCTCGGTCGCGACGTCGAGTTCGGCACCCGGTTCGATCCCCTGCAGGAGCCGGGCGATCTCGTAGACTGTGTACAGCGACTCCGCGTCGAGCACCTCGTCGGGGTCACGGAACTCGAACTTCCGGAGGTCGTCGAAGGATTCGCGTGGTCTGGGCATACCGAGCGGTAGGCGGCGTTCGGGCTAAAAGCGTGGCGTCTCGGGGCGAAAGGGCTCTATCGAAATCCTTAGCAAGTGACATATTTGAACCGTCGTGCAAGATACAGAGGGTGAGTTCAGCACGGATTACCCCAGATACTTTTGCGTAGATAGGCTTATGGCGTTTCAGCGCCTCTAAAAGGCGTTATGAAGCGAGTAGTTCGTCTCAATCGGGTTCACATGGTTCTGGCAAAGTTGAAGTACTCTATCTCGCCAGCGACAGCAGCACGCGAGTGTGAAGGGATCATCGTTGAATTAGCTGAGGGAACCGTCAGTCTCACCGAAACAATACGAGAATCCCGCGAGGATCAATTTATGTCGGCCGAAGATCTCGAACTCGAATTGATGGGCCTTCTCCCGCGATCGGCAGTTGGTGAACCGTTCCAGTCGGAGGGTGACGCATGACCGCGCTCGAACTCCCTCCTGAGAAACCGATACGAATTCGGGATGTTTCCGGCACAAGCTATTCGATGTGGCGCTGTTCGGCTTGTGGCGAGATGGGGCGGCTCCAGCACGCGTTTCCAACTAACTGTCCGAGTTGCGGAGCGAACAGAGAGGAGCTATTCTACTGGCCTGAAGATTAAGTCCGCCAATTCCGTGGTGGTGATGCTCCAACATTCGCGCCCTCTATTCGATCTCGACCTCTTAACTGATATGCGCTCCCCATCCAGTAACGGGATGTTCTCTTGAGGGGGAGGTCTCATTCCGTCTCTTCGGGAACTGCTACGGGCTTTATTGTGTTACCAGTGAAACCACTAGTATGGCGCTCGATATTGAGGTTCCGGAACCCCCAGATCTCTCGAACCGGGGAATGCCCCGCGAGTTCGAGTGGCAAGAAGAGACGCTCGGGTCAGAGGACTTCTACCGTGAGGACATCGAGGAACTGCTCCAGGAGAATGCGTGGAAAGAGGGATTCAACGAGTGGACTTAGTATACGGACCTCGATGAAGACCACGCTCGAATTGTCAGCGACCTCGGCCTGTTCCAGGCGTTCGACTTCTACTGGGACCCAACCGAAGACTGCCTCCGCTTCGAGGCCCCGATGATTTCGCACGACTGGCGAGAGCGAAACGAAACTGAGTCGCTCGATTCGAGCACGGTTTCGATGATTGACGGTGAGTTAGAGGATCTCGGCCGAACGATACAGGAGGTACTAGAGAACTACCTTGAACGGAACGACGAAGCGTCCGACTATGGTTGAGGTGAGGATACGTACGGCAAACGTGAGGAATGATTCCAGTCACTAACAGCCTTTGACGGTGTCCGAGAGGTATTCTCTGTCGTAAGCAATCGTCCCTACTCCTCAATCGTGGTTGGACCGCGCTGACTATGCGCGTTGAGTTCAGCACACACTGAATGAGCTACCTGATTGTTGTTAGAAATGTCGTGACCGACTCAGAGGAGAAGTTCAGCAGGAAACACCTCGTCTCACAGACCGTTCACAACCTTCGAACTGCGAACCTGACTCCCGTTCTGCAGGCTCCGGTTCGACCATCGAACGAATCGACCTTCCAGGCGTGAGGCGGTCGAATTCGAGGGACTTGAGATACACCGAAAGATACAGTAATCTGTATACCTATAGATTTCTGTATGCCAAGTATCACCGTTAATGTGGATGATGACCTCAAAGACCGCATGGAAAAGCACCCAGAAATCAACTGGAGTGAGGTTACCCGGCAGGCCATCCAAGAGAAGATTGAGACGCTAGAAGTGATGGAAGAACTCACCAGTGAGAGCGAACTTACCGAGAGCGACGTGGAGGAGATTGCCCAGAAAATCAACGAGAGCGGACGCAAGCGCGTTGACGAGAAATCAGCGTAGAGACGACAAATGAGGCTGGTCATCGACGCCAACGTCGTCATCTCCGCACTCATCGCTGATTCGAAAACGCGGGAACTTATCGTTACGCTAGAACCCAATCTTTTGACACCTGCATTCGTTCACGATGAAATTGAGAATTACGAGGCCCTGATCGTAGAGAAGTCTGGGATGGAACCGGATCGAGTAACACAGTTCATCGATCTTCTATTCCAGTACATTGAAGTCGTTTCTGCTGATGACTTCTATCCAGCTATCGAAAAAGCAGACGAAGTAATCGGGGAGACTGACCCCGATGATGTACTCTATTTGGCGTGTGCGATTGCCACCGATGCGGCCATCTGGAGTGACGATTCCGATTTCAACGAACAGAACATTGTCGAGACGTACTCGACGAGTGATGTCATCAACTCGTTCGAAACGCGCTAACACAATGCGTGAATTTTTCTTACGACAGAAATAGAAATTAAAGCTCGTACTCAATCGCCCAGTGGTGAAGGTGGGCGAACACGGGAAACAGCGATTCCGCCCTCTCCGTTGGCGTATATTCCACGCGAGGCGGGACTTCGTCGTAGGCCTCACGGTCGAGCAGCCCTGCTTCCGTCAAGTCCTGTAATCGCGTCGAGAGCGTGTTCGGCGCGATGTCGAGTTCGGTTTCGAGGTCGCTGAATCGGAGCGGTTCCTCGGCGAACGCGAACGCGCTCAAAACCGCCATCGTGTGGGTCTTCCCGAGGAGATCGAGCAGTTCTGCGACCGTGTGATTGATGCGTTCCTGTTCTTCGTGGTCGAATGATTCACGAAGGGCAATCGCTTCCTCACGGGATAACTCCGCGCTCAAATCAGGAACGTCCGGCGAATCTCTGGGTCCAGTCATCAGTATTCAAACTTCCTTACTTGTGGATTTGTATCTTTGGTTGCAAGAGAATTCAGAGGCTAATACTTCGAAACTTCGAAGTTGCAAGTATATACTCCCCGAGATGCTATTTCGTGTATGCGAATCGCCATATTCGGTGCGACCGGGCGAACCGGTTACCCACTCGTCGAACAGGCAGTCGAACGCGGACACGAGGTGGTTGCCTTCGTTCGGGACGCAACCGACCTCACATCTACGATTCGGAATGACAACCGGGTCAGTATAGTCGAGGGAGATGCCTATACCGGTGAAGGTGTCGAACGCGCTATCGCTGGCGACGGCGACCCTGTGGATGCCGTTGTCAGTGTCCTCGCGCAGCGTTCAGAGGGACCGGAAGATCTGTTGGCAGAAGCTGGCCGACATATGCTCGCGGCGATGGACAAACACGGTGTCGAACGGTTCGTGACGTTGGTCGGTGCGGGCGTCCGCGAAGCGGATGAGTCGGTAAGTCTCGGCGGACAGGTGATGGGTGCCTTATTGGAATTGCTGGCACGGTCAGTGCTCGAAGACGCCCGCGATCAGGTCGAACTAGTCAAGGGTAGCGACACCCGCTGGACTGTCGTTCGCGCTCCGCGACTCACCGAAGATGCTCATACCGGTGAGTTCCGACACGGAACTGACCTCACACTCGGTATGCGCGGCACCGCTGCGCGGGCGAACGTCGCCGAGTTCATCCTCAACTGTCTCGAAGAGGACCTGTACGTCCACGAGATGCCGAAGATTACAGACGCATCATGAATTCCGTAAACACTACTCCCCGGTCACCGTCCCTTCCGGTACGGGGTGGGATTGCTGTCGTACTCTCCGTCCTCGCAAACGTGGTACTCGTGCTCGGCGTGGACGCTCTCGGCATCGCCCCCGAATTCGGTGCGTTGACTATCGCACCCGTTGCGTTCCTGTCGGCGCTCGGTGCGGGTGGAGCAGCTATCGTCTACTGGCTTCTCCGTCGATACGTCAGTAATCCTGAGCGGACGTTTGTGCGGGTGGCTGCTGGCGTGTTACTCCTGTCGTTTGTACCCGACGTTGCGTTGCTCGCAATCGATCCAGCTGCGACCCCGCTTGCCGTCGCCGTTCTCATGGCAATGCACGTGGTTGTCGCCGCCGTGTCGGTCTGGATACTCGTCTACTGGAGGGCTGAACAGTGACCGAGACGATACTCGTTACCGGGGCAACTGGTACTGTGGGGAGGCACGTGGTTGCCGCCCTTTCGAACCGCGACGCTGCCATCAAGATCGGGGTCCGTGACCCCGAAACGGTCTCAAGCGAGGTTGCGAATCCCGGGGCTGTGGTGGAGTTCGATTTCACGAGGCCCGAGACATGGGGGAATGCACTGACAGACGTCGATGGCGTCTTCCTCGTTCGACCGCCAGTCGTGAGCGAAGCAGACATCAAATCGTTCATCAACGCTATGGACCGCGTCGGTGTCTCTCCTGTCGCCTACCTCTCGACGCTCGGTGCGGAAAAGAACGTACTCATACCCCATCACAGGATCGAAAAGCGAATCATGGCGACAAGTATGGAGTACACGCTGCTGAGATCGTCGTTTTTTATGCAGAACCTCCTCGAAGCCCATCGAAGAGATATTGTCGATCACGACGAGATTTTCGTTCCAGCCGGGAATGGGAAGACCAGTTTTGTGGACGCGCAGGATATCGGTGAGGTTGCAGCAGTCGTGCTGACCGAGTCCGGCCACGCAAATCAGGCCTACGACATCACTGGCTCCGAAGCGCTGGACTATGGAGAGGTCGCCACCATCTTCAGCGAGGTATTGGGTCGGTCCATCACATATCCACAACCATCGCTACTGACGTTCGCGGCACGAATGCGACGCCGAGGGGAACCACTCGGGTTCGTCGCTATTATGTGCGTCATCTACACTATTGCACGACTTGGATTAGCTGCCCGCGTCACCGGAGATACCCGCCAGCTCCTCGGACGTCGCCCGCGGGGGATGCGAGCGTTCGTCAAAGACTATGCAGAAGAATTTCAAGGTGACTCCGGGATGAGTTCATAGACGGTCGAATGACGCTTTCCGACGTGAATCGAGGATCCAATAACGACCGCATCAAAAGCCCCTAGGTCAATCAGCGATTGATTTTCTGATTAGCCACCAGTTTGGATGTACGCGAATTCCCGTGAGCACCACACGATTCACCGGCCATCGGACGAAAGTAAAATCAACCTCGCTCGACTACAAATCGCCCCGCTGCCGGGCGGTTATTGCGCTACAAATATATGGGCGCTGTATTGTTTTGATTATTTGGGTAAAAATCGATCAACATAATTTTGTCCGGTACGAGGTACACGTGTGGAGTATGAGATCGGTCCGGATGAATCGGTGAGCACGGCCGTGGTACGTGCAGTCAGCGCTGTCGAAGGTCGTTACCCACGTTCTCTGCGCCCACTTTCGGATGTGCTTGATCCGGATGCGCTCGATGCCTTATTCGAACCGCGGTCCAACGGACGGCCTCGGATCGGAGGTCAACTCTCGTTCATCTACTCCAACTGCGTGGTCACCATCGACAACGGTGAATATCTCACCCTCGACCTGCTCGAAACAGTACGGTACGAGAGGCAGGACCGGAAATCGAGTCACCGTCACCCCGAGTGACTATCGGGCCGAAGTCATTCGCTTGCGAATCACGGTCCGGGGTCACGAACGGTCAACAGACCCTGTGCCATGAGCCTGCGCGCGATCACGACGAGACCGTTCCCGAATCCTTCGCCGAAGATCGCTTGTTCCTCCTTTGTCTCAGGCATGATCGAGCTTACCAAGATCGTCGATCGGTCAATCAGTAGGAGCCGACCGATCGCCGTATCATCGCTCGTAGCATCCTCACCGTGTAACCACTCAAGACCCGAGACGAACGTCGTTGCGCCCGGAACCTCGTCCTGAATCCGATCTTGGATGGATTCTGTCAACGCGCCGATAACCAAGTTTACCCCATTGCCGACCTCGTTCAACACGTCCACGAGATCGGGCGTCAGCAGTGACTCATCACCGATGACCAGTACGACCTCATCAGTGGCCTCTGTAACTAGCTGGTTCGTCCGATTCTCGATCGCCGTTTGCCCGGTCATCGACCATACCTGTTGGATGGGTGAGTCGTCTTCGAAGTCAATGATCTCGACCGGATCTAACGCATCGTGGAGGCGTTGCACGCGGGCCTCGTACTGATCCCGGAGCGTTTCGGTCGCCTCGTCGAGCGAAACAGCGCGAAACTGTTGCGGACTCGAATGTTGGATTTCAACTAAACCTTGCGCCTCCAGCACTCGAATCGCGTCGTAAACGCGTGTTCGAGGAACCTCGGTTATCTCGCTGAGTTGCTTTGCCGTTCCCGTCTCTAACCGTGACAGACCCACAAAGCATCGTGCCTCGTATTCTTTCAGCCCGAGTTGCTGGAGGACTTCGATTGCTTCCTCCAAGTTGTTTGATGTAGCCATGTGTCCCAACCCCGGAGTGTCCGGGTCCTCTCCGAAGGGAGGGGCCCGGGATAGAAAGGCATTGTCACTACCGCCATGACGGTTGGAGAGCGAGAACGGGGCTTCCACGCTCCAACGGTTTGACTCAACCAATCACCAGAATCGCTGAAGGTGACGTGTCATAAATCTCGTGACAACAGTATCGGAGCAGAAAACACGCTAGAGAGGCTCGCTACTACGACTCAGAATGTTTTCACCCGTTTTATCACAAAAGCGTTATGCCGGGAGGTGTCTTACCGTCCAACAGGCACGCAGTCAAGTTCTGTGTCCCAACCACCGTACTTCTGCGTGCCGACTCGCCACCTCGCGTGGCGGGGTTCAGGAGAGACAGAATCCACGGATGAGTAGTGATCCGAGCGAGAACCCACAGGCCGCTGCGGTCGAACAACTCGAACGGTTCGGGTTGAGTAACTACGCCGCGCGGACGTTCGTCGCACTTTCCAGCCTCGGGATGGGGACAGCCAGAGACGTAAGCGAGGTTTCGGCGGTTCCGCGCACCCGGGTGTACGATGCCATCGACGAGTTACACGAACGAGGGCTCGTCGATATTCAGCACTCCTCGCCCCGGCAGTTCTGGGCGATCTCCGCCGAAACCGCAAGTCGATCGTTCGAACACGACCTGCAACATCGGACTGAAATCCTCCGGACGGCTCTGGGTAAACTCGAACCTGTCGAGCGAAGATCGGAACAGCGCGGCGTCTGGACAGTCGAGGGACAAACAGCGGTCACGATGCGAGTCCTGGAGTTCTTCGATAGCGCGGAGGAAGAGATCGTCTATATGACCGTCGAGGACCTCCTCACCGAGGAGCTAATCGACGGGTTAGCAAACGCGGCGGACCGCGGTGTGTCGATCAAACTCGCCGGGATTTCACAAGATGTTCAGGATCGCATTCAGGACACCATCCCTGGTGCGACGATGTTCGAGTCGCTGTGGGTGTGGTCGGATACGGCGGCCGGCCGGCTTATGATGGTGGATGGGAAGAAAACGCTCGTGAGCACGCTCGTCAACGGTGCGGATGCGAGCCCGTCTGACCCCCGGTCGGAGACAGCCATCTGGGGTGAGGGTGATTCGAACAGCCTAGTTGTGGTCTTGAAGGCGATCTTCACCTGGCGACTCGATACTGTCGATCCCGACGAGCGAGAATAAGACCGGTAGTATTACCGAACACGTTTACATGAACCCAGAAATCATTACATCCGCTTCCAGGAACCAAGGGTATCAGACATGACTACAACGGATCCACCGGATGAGCCAGACACTCCATCAAGTAAGGACGGTGTGATTCAAGCTGAATACGACTGGACTTCCACGACGCCGAGTATCGCAGTTATCGAGACAGTCGCGGTCGCTTCCGGTCGTGAGCCAACGGGAATCGAACCGCTGTACGAGGTCATCGACACGGACGCGTTGGACGCACTCATCCGGTCGAATGGAGCGGATCTAGCTGATGGGGGAACGACAGTTACGTTCGAATTTGCCGGTCAGTCAGTGACTGTTCACGGTGGCGGTTCGGTAGTGGTCCAACCTGTTGAGCCGCGATCGGATGAAGCCTAAGAGCGAGTATGGCTATGGGCGTCAGTCAGTTTGCTCTAGTAACTCTGTAGCGGTTGGTTCGGAGACGGGTGACGCCTCTAATTAGGGGTTGGTGACCGACGGTTCCTCGGGAAGTCCGTCCAAGACAGCCTCGATCTGTTCGTCGGGTTGATACTCGATAGTTCCGCGTTCGTGATCGTGGTCGATGACGCCGTGATCTGCTAACTTCGGCAGGTGGACGTGGTTGAGTTGAATAGCGAGTTGATCCCGACTCTTTTCCCGGTCATCGGCGGAGGCCGGTTCAGCTTGGTGCAGTTGATCGACGAGATGATCGATCCGCACCTCCTCGTTTCCGTTGTGCCGTAAGTGGTTGATGAGTCTTCGCCGACGTTGATTAGCGACGAGTATGAGAGACGAATCGAGACTATCGCTATTCATGATATACTAATCTATGACCTCTGAACTGATTAATGAGCGATATTTTCACACCCACAGGGGTTTTGATTAACCGAGTTACAACATGGCAGAGTGGGTTAGGCGTGCTTCCAAGCCAGTGCAGTATGGGCGGAGATCATACTATTACTCAGATTCGAGTCGTAGCATCGTCGATTGGTAGCAACGGTGGTTACTCTATCGAAAGCACTCTCAACGGTTCTGCAAAATAAGCGCGTTCTATTCAGCACTCGGTTCTTGTCAGAGTCAAAGGATTTCAACAAAGCCAACATGAGTTATATCAATATTGAAAGATTCCAGCAGGGCCGATAAAAACGAATTCGGATCGTAGACCCGTATTTACGCGAGCGCGTCGCGGAGCTTCTCGACGGGATGGGCCGGTCTTTCGCCCTCGAAGTCGTCGTCGGCAAGCTGGGAGCGACAGGAGGCACCGGGCGCGACAACCGTATCGCCGGGGCTTTCCTCGACTTTGTCGTGGAGGATCTCGCCGATCGCCTTCGAGAGCTCGTAGTGCTCTTCCTCGTAGCCGAACGAGCCGGCCATCCCACAACAGGAGGAATCGAGCGCGTCGACCTCGTATCCGGCGGCCGAGAGCGCGGCGGCGGCGTGGTGGTCGCGGTTCAGCGCCTTCTGGTTGCAGTGGCCGTGGTAGGTCACGTACTCCGGCGGCGCGTCGAACTCGACGTCGTTGGTGATCTGATACGTGTTGAGGTACTCACAGACGCCGTAGGCGGCGACGGCGAGGTCGCCGACGCGGTCATCGGAGAGCAGATCGACGTACTCATCCTGGAACATCACGGCGTCCGAGGGTTCGATGAACAGCACCGACCAGCCGTCCTCGACGTATGGCATCAACGCATCGAGGTTCGTCCGTGCCCGCTCTTCGGCCTCGTCGAGCAGCCCCATCGAAAAGGCCGCCCGCCCGCTCGCCGCGACCTCGTCCGTGTCGAGGACCCGAACGTGGATGTTCGCCGCTTCGAGCAGTTCGACGGCGGCTTTTCCGGGCTCGGGGTAGTTGTAGTTCGTGTAGGTGTCCGGGAACAACAGGACGGTGTCGTCGGCCTCGGCCTTCGGAACCTTCGGGCCGCGCGAGTCGAACCAACTGACGAGCGACTCGTTCGAGAACGTCGGGAGATCCCGCTCGGGAGCGATGCCGAGCACCTTTTCGGTGACCAGATCGGAGCCGGGGAGCTTCTGCGCCCAGTTCGAGACGGGCGCGAACGTGCTTCCGAGTGCGTTGACGGTATCGATGTTGCCGAACAGCTTCGAGCGGAGGCTCGTCCCCTTCTCGTTGTGGTAGTCGTATTTCACTTCGGCTTTCAACTTCGCGAAGTCGACGCCGGTCGGGCAGTCGGACTTACAGCCCTTACAGCCGACACAGAGGTCGAGGACTTCCTCTTGGAACCGATCCGAGTAGATCTCGTCCTCCGGGAGTTCGCCGCTGATCGCGGCCCTGAGCGTGTTCGCCCGACCCCGGGTCGCCTGCACCTCCTCGCGGGAGGCCCGGAACGTCGGACACATCGTGTTCTCGTCGGTCTGTCGACAGGTCCCACAGCCGTTACACAGCTCGACGAGATGCGAGAAGCCGCCCTCGTCGGAGAAATCCAGCTTGGTCTGCGGTTCGATCGACTGATAGCTCGACCCGTATCGGAGGTTTTCGCGCATGTCCGCGCCGATGCCGCGGTTTGCGTCCGGCCCGATGTCGTCGATGTCCTCGCGGTAGACGACGTTTCCCGGGTGCATGAACCACTCGGGATCGAACGCCGTCTTGACTTTCTTGAACGCGTTCCAGAGGTCTTGGCCGTACATCTTCGGATTGAACTCGGTCCGGGCCATCCCGTCGCCGTGTTCACCCGAGAAGGAGCCGTGGTGTTTCAACACCAGATCGGTCACGTCGTCGGTGATCGAGTGCATCTTCTGGATGCCCTCGTCCTCTTTGAGATTCAAGATCGGTCGGATGTGGAGCGTTCCGCTTCCGGCGTGTGCGAAGTACGCCGCCGATGTGCCGTGGTCCTCGAGGACCTCCTCGAACTCGGTGACGTACTCGGCGAGTTCCTCCGGCGGCACGGTCGCGTCCTCGATGAACGGGTACGGCTTCGGGTCGCCCTGCAGGCCCATCAACAGCGGAATCGCCGCCTTCCGGAGCGACCAGATGTCCTTCTGATCTTTGGCAGTGTACGCCTCAAGCACGTCGAAGGCGTCGCCGTTCGCGACGAAGTGATCGTTCGTCGCCTCGATGGCTGCCTCGAAGTCGTCGTGGAGCTCCGAATCGTACTCGAGCATGAGCGCCGCGGCCGTCCCCTCCGGGATCGGCTCGGCGTACTCGCTGTAGCCGTCGGACTCCGCGGCGAGTCGGAACACCTCGTCGTCCATCAGCTCGACGGCGCTGACGTCGAAATCGAGCGCCTCGGGGACGGCTTTCATCGCGTCGACGAGGTCCTCGAAGAAGTACAGCGCGAGCGCCGTCTCCTCCGGGACGGTCACCAGCCCGACCGTCGCCTCGACGATGACGCCGAGGGTCCCCTCGCTGCCGACGTAGAGCTTCGAGAGGTTGATGACATCCTCGCCGTCGTCGTTCTCATAGATGACGCGATCGAGGTTGTAACCGCTGACACGCCGCTTGAGGTCCGGATACCGCTCCTCGATCTCCGCTTGGTTGTCCTCGACGAGCGCGCGGACCGTCTCGTAGATCTCGGCCTCGCGGTCGTCTTTCGAGACGATCTCGTCGTACTCGTCGCTGTCGAGGACGATCTCGCGCGCGTGCAACAGGGATCCGTCCGGGAGGATCGCCTTGATTTCCTCGGTGTAGGCGTCGGTGATCCCGTACCGGACGGAGTGGGCACCGGTGGAGTTGTTCCCGATCCCGCCGCCGACGGTCGAGCGGTTCGACGAGGCGGGGTCGGGGGCGAACTTCAGGCCGGCATCCTCGAGTTCGTCCTCGAGGTCGTCCTGGACGATCCCCGGCTGGATCCGGGCCCGCTGTGCGTCGGTATCGACCTCGAGAAGCCCGTCCATGTGACGGGACATATCGAGGACGACGCACCCGGGACCGACAGTCTGGCCCGCGAGCGAGGAGCCGGCCCCCCGGGGCAAGACCGGCGTTTCGTGCTCGACCGCGATCCGGACGGCGGCGCGGACGTCGTCGATGTTTTTCGGGTAGACGACGCCGGCGGGCCGAGCTTGGTAAATACTTCCGTCAGTCGCGTACAGAACCTGTGCGTACTCGTCGAACCGGACGGCCCCGGTGACGGCTTCTTTGAGCTCGGAGGCGAGGGCAACGTACTCCGAGGCGATGTCGCCCGGTTCGCGTTCGAACGCCGAGGGGTCACCCGGCGGATCCGCCGGACGCACCATCGGTTCCTGGTTGTCAGCACCCATACCGGGAACCCTGGTTCTAACGATATAAAGACTGTTGCTTTGGCTGGTTTTGACCGGTCCCTCGGATGTTACTTCCCCGCACGATCGCGTCCGGACTGAACCTGTCCGCCTACAGCCGATGAAGTGTTACGAGAACGCCACCGATCGCCGCACACAGCAGCGCGAGGTTGACGCCCGCGCGCGCGATCGGTTGGTATCGGTTCGCGACCCAGATATCGATGACGGAGCCGAGGCTGCCGTAGAGCCCCACACCGGCGATCACCGCCAGCACGGCGAAGGCGAACAGCGCACCCCACTGGAGATACTGGGCGATGGTATCCCGGTCGATCCCGATACCAGAACCCGTTCGTTCCTCGGCGGTCGTCGACCCGTCGTCGGTCATTTCGACCGCCCCCGGGCCGCGACCGCACCGACGATGAGCGCGGCGATGGCGGCCGCCGCGCCGAACCCGGGCTGGGATTCGGCGTCGGCCGCGTCCGGCTCCGGTCGCTGGGGGGCGCGCTCGGTCTCGAACTCCCCGGCATCGAACCGAACGTCCTCTGTTCGCTCCTCGACGGCGACCGTCCGCTGCGGGTCGAGGTTTGCGGCGGATCGCGTCGAATCGAGGACTACCTCATCGCGCCAAAGCGTCACATCGAGGTAGTAGTTCGACTCGTCGGGGACCGCGACAGACGCGTCGACGGAGGCCGTCCGTCCGGGGGGTATCGAGCCGACATCGGCCCCGGTTCGGTCGGCGACGACGCCCGCCTCGGCGTGTCGGGCGGTCACCTCGATCCTGATTCCGTCCTCGGGATCGTCACCGGCGTTCGTGAGGTAACTCCGAATCCCGAGCGTCGCCGTTCCGCTATCGACTGCGTCGATCGTGTATTCGACCGCAGGTCCCTGACCGAGTTGAGCGAACGCTACGGACGAGTCCGCGTACGGCGGCGTCAACGCCCCGACTCCGTCGACGCTCGCCCGCGCCACATCGGCCCGCTCGCCGTCGACGTAGAGGACGGTCCGGACTTCGTAGTTCCCCTCGCGGGGAACGGTGATCGACACCGGCGTTCGGCGTTCGCCGCCGCCTTCGAGTGTCGTCGACTCCGTCGTTTCGCTCGCGGCAAGGACGCCGCTGCCGTCGACCGCACGTACCGCGACGGTCACGTTCTCGGCGGGGCCGCCCCGGTGGGTGACGAACGCGGTCACGTCGAACGTGACGGTTTCGCCGGTTATCTCGCCCGTCTCGAGCGTCGTTTCGGTAACGTCGAGGCGTGCGGGCGGTTCGTCGGCGTCGGGTTCGGCGACGAACCCGGGGACGAACGCGGCGAGCGCCACCGTACCGACGAGCGCGGCGACGGCGACGCCCGCGAGGAGGGCTTCCGGGCGCATACCGGCCCCTATTCGGGCGCAAATAAATGCTTTCTGCAGGTGCCGGGACTCCCCGATCCAGTTCAGTGAAACACGGAGTATTTCAAGATCGGTTACCAGGATTCGTTCGTCCCGTACGGATTATGTAACGAAATACCGGCGAGCGCCAGTGCCGGATCGGCGCTCGCCGATAAATGGCTACAGTAATCCGTCTCAATCCTCGGCGAGGTCGAATCCCGCGAGGAGGCGAGGGGTCATCACTCCTTCGACGATGTTCAGCAACTGCTCGTCGTCACTCGTGTAGTCGGCAAAGAGACCGAGCGGGATTTCACCGCCGGCGACGTCGTGATGGCCACCGGCGCTTCCGACGTCCTCGAACGTCTCCCTGAGCACGTTGCCGACGTGAACCCGTGGGTCAGATGACCGTGCACTGAGGTGAACGGCGGTCTTGACGATTCCGAAGACGATGACCGTCTCGACGCCTTCCAGCGTGGCGAGGTAATCGGCCGCCTGCGGGACTGCGTCCCGTTCGGTCGTCCGGCCGACGTGGGAGATGAGCACCGCCCCGTTTATACTACGGTTGTCGATCGCAGTCGAGATCGCATCGAGAGTGGCCCCGGTGACCGACGGTGCCGACATCCGTCGGAGCAGGTCGTGATCCGCGTGGTCGTGGAGATAGCCGGCCGCATCGTACTCCTCGCGCGTGGCTCCCCGAAGGAAGTTGAGGGTCTCACGCCGGATGGCAAACAGGAGTGCCGTCGTGAGCACGTCGTCGGGATCGACATCGAGGGCGCGAACGTACTCCGTAAGGATCGTCGCGGCCGCCCCGATCTCCTCGCGGTGATCGACAAACCTGGCCTCGATGTTTTCGGCCGGGTGATGATCAATAACGATGTCTACGGCTGTTCCCTCGGGGACGGTGTTGTTCGCCCCCGGAATCGAATGATCGACAAAGGCAAGCAGCGAGTCCGAAGCCCGTTCCTGAAGGGTCGCGGGATCGAACGGTTTGAGATCGATGTCGAGCAGATTGACGAACGCCCGGTTCTGTTGGTGGGAAATATCACCGCTGTAGAAGATCTGCCGCTTGTCGATGCCGGCGCTGGCGGCAATCCGGCCGAGCGCGAGGGCGCTCGCGAGACAGTCCGGATCCGGATTGTTGTGACAGACGATGTTGAGTTCGCTGCCTTCTCCGAGAAGCTCCTGGAGTTGTTGTGCCCGGCTCATCGTTCAACGTAGACGGTCCATACACTTAGGCGTACGTAGCCGTTCCACCCGGTGGTGCGTCCTTACAGAGAATCGAGGAGAAAGCCTCGCGCTTCAGCGCGGGGAGTGTATCAACGTATCACGTCGACGACCCGCCCCCGATCCATCCGCGAGAGAACGACCCGGTCGATCCGGGGCTCCTCGAGCAGCGTCTCGGCGATCGGCCGGGCCGTCGCTTCGAGCCCCCCGTCGTCGACCATATTTATAAGCGGGACTGCGCGAGCGCCCTCCGGCAGTCGTTTCAGCCCGCCCTCGCCGTGTGACAGAACGGTCACGAGGTCTCCGGGTTCGATCCGCTCGCCGACCGATCGCCCGGTGAGGGCCGCGACCCGCTCCGGCCGATGGACGTGCTCCGAGTCGAGCGGTTTCCCGACCGCCCGGACGCTCGCGACCGGAACCAACGTGTCCGTCGACGACGGGACCTGCGGTTCCTCGTCGTTCGGCGCCTTGAACAGGCGCGTCCGGGCTCCGTCGGCCTTTATAAGTATCGGCGCGTCCGTCGCCGCAGCGAGTCGGTCGACGATGTCGGTGTCGTAACCGAGATACCGGCTTCGGCTCCCGTCGCGCCCGGGGACGAGACCCAGCGGCCAGTTCTCCGGGTCTTCGAGGGCGTCCTCCGGCGTCTCGGTCACCCGCAACGCCGAGACCTGATCGTCGAAGAAGGGAATCCGAACTGTCGCTGTCACGACGGCGCGTTCGAACGCCGCGGCGAGGGCGTACAGTGTCGATTTCTTACCACCGGCCCCGACGACGGAGACGACGCGTCCCGGGCCGAAAGCGTCTGCCAGATCCATAGAAAACGGTTCGAACGCCGATATATAAGGATGCCGTCGATCCGGCGTGCCGGTTCGGAGCCCGGACCCCGCCGCCGTCGCCCCCGCGTAGTCACCGAAACTCGTTGAGTCGCCGTTTCAGCCGCTTCGCGGCGTCGCCGACGCCCCGGAAGTACGCATCTTCGTCGGCGGCCCCATCGCCGGCGAAGATGATCCCGCGAGAGGAGTTGACGAGGCCGACGCCGTCGGCGAGGCCGTATTCGACGGCCGCCTCGGCGTCGCCGCCCTGTGCGCCGACGCCCGGGACGAGGAAGGGGAGATCGACGAGGTCCCGGAGCGCCTCGAGTTCCTCGGGAGCCGTCGCGCCGACGACGAGACCGACGTTGTCGGCGCCGTCCCACGCCGCACACCGCTGGGCGACGTACTGATACAGCGGTTTGTCGTTTCCGACGTCGAGACTCTGAAAGTCCGCGCCGCCGCTGTTGGAGGTCCGACAGAGGACGAACACGCCCTTCTCCGTCCGCGAGAGGTACGGTTCGAGCGTGTCCCGACCCATGTACGGGTTGACGGTGATCGCGTCGGCGTCGAGGCCGTCGGCGTCGAGCGCGCTCGCGTACTGTCTCGCCGTGTTCCCGATGTCGCCGCGCTTTGCGTCCAAAAGGACGGGGACGCCCTTGCCGTGGGCGTAAACGATCGTCTCCTGGAGCGCTCTCCAGCCGTCGGGATCCTCGTAGAAGGCGGCGTTCGGCTTGTAGCAGGCGGCGTGTTCGTGCGTGGCGTCGATCACCCGTCGGTTGAACGCCCACCGCGGGAGATCCGCGTCGAGAAACGCCGGCAGGCGGTCCGGGTCGGGGTCGAGGCCGACGGAAACGACGCTGTCTACCGCCCCGATTCTGGTTTCGAGATCCTCGAAGAAGCCCATACGACGGCCAGTCGGCGGTCGAGTAAAAACGCTCCCGTTTTCGCGGCGACCCGCCGGGGCCGCAGAGAGATGTGACCCGCCGGACGATATTTATCGCCGGGCACCAAACCGTCGATCGTGCCTCACGCCGTCGTGTTCGATCTCGACGACACGCTCGCCGTGACCGTCGGCGACCGGTCCGCACTCTTGCGGGCCGCCGCCGACCGAGCCGGCGTTCCGCTGACGTTCGATCGGGAGGCATACCTCGACGCCCACCGCGAACACAGCGGGACCGAGAGCAGGCTTCCGGTGTTCGAATCGCTCGTCGGCACCAACGCGCCCGAGTTGACTCGCGCCTATCGCGAGACGATCGGCGACGCGATCACTCCGGTCGACGGCGCGGAATCCGTCCTCGCTGCGCTCCGGGAGCGCTACCGTGTCGGCCTTCTGACGGACGGTCCCGGCGGGACCCAAAGAGACAAGCTCCGACGGTTGGGGTGGGAGGAAGCGTTCGACGCCGTCGTCGTGACCGGGCCGATCGGAGCCCCGAAACCGGATCGCCGGGCGTTCGAGGCGATCACCACGGAACTCGGCGTCGACTCGTCGGAGGCGGTCTACGTCGGCAACGACCCCGAACGCGACATCGCGGGGGCGGCCGCCGCGGGCTTGAAAGCCGTCCAAGTGTGTTACGCCGACGGCCCGGAACCGAGCCCCGAGGCCGACGCGACGATCCGGCGGGACGCGCTCGCCGGCCTACCCGGTCTCGTCGAGACGCTCCTCGGCGACTGTGCGGAGGACGGCTAGGGCGGCCTTCACGTCGGCCCCCCGTTCGACGAAGAGGAGCGTTCGCGGCGGATCAACCGCCTTCGGCCGGGTCCTAAGGCCCGCCTTTCGCCCCGCCTCGGCGGCGGTTCCCGGGAGGAGAGTGAACTCGACTCGGAGCCGGTCAGGGTGGACGTACGCTTCTGCGATCCGATCGCAGCCCTCCGACTCGACGGCGAAGGCGAACGCTCCGGCCTCGGTCGGGTCCACCTCGCGGTCGGCGTCGGCGACGCGGAGACCACCCAACGCGCCGCGTTCGTGGCCGTGTACCTCCGAGGAGAACAGTTGTCCGATTCGTCTCCCGTCCGTGAGTTCGTCAGTGACCATCGTGTAGCTCCGAGCGTGCCGTCGCCGCGAGTTCGTCGACGTCGAGTCCCCGTCGGTGGGCATAGAGGACGGCTGCGGCCTCGACGGTGACGGCGAGTTCCGATTGGAGGCCGTTGATGCCGGCGACGGCGTTCTGTTTGTCCTCGCCGGCGTCGACGAGCGCGCCGAGGACGCGTTCGAACGTCGATCGCTCCCGAAGGATCGACTCGTCCGGCTCGAACCCCTCCGGAACCGCCGTCTCTCCCGGATCGAAGCGGGCTTTGAGCGTGCCGTCGCCGCGTTCGAGCAACCCCTCGCTGGCGGCGACGTCGACCAGTCGCTTCGCTTGATCCGGCGAGAACCAGTCACGATCGAGCGAGAGCGCGACGACGAAGGCGCTCTCGCCCATCTCCGTCCCCCCCTCCTCGCGGAACGGGGCCGCAACGGCCGTCCGAAGACTCATGCTCCGTAACTCCGCTTTGGGACCCAAATAGTCGTCGGTCCGGCTACTCCGTGCCCCCGGGTGATCCGGCCACTCCCGTTAGAATTTCTATATTTCGCTCGCCCCACGCGAACGCGGCGCGCTGACGGCTCTCGAAGCCGAGATACGAGGCGACCGTACAGAGTGCCCGGTCGGCGAGTCGGCCGGTCGCCGGGGCGTCCGCGTCGTCGTTTCCGTCGTGTGCTGTAGGCACGTCGACCGAGTACGACTCGCTGACACCCCTCGGACCGAACCACTCTTCGCGGATCCCGTCGGCCGCCTCCCAGTATCGGATCGACGCCCCGTTCGAGAACCGGATCTCGACCGCTGGCTCGCCATCGGCAGTCCTCGCACGCGGCCTGATCGTCTCAATGGACGGGAGCTGCGGACCGTCTCGATCGCGCCCCGTGGCGCTACTGTGTTTTGACATACAGGAGGTTATGGGTCGGTCGGCGTACTCTCAACACCACGGAATCGTGGCCTCATATACGACAGCCGTCTCGCGGCGTCATCGATGGATGGGACAAACCACAAGACAGTGCGGTCCGTTTGCCGAACTATGAGCACAGATGTGGTCGCGCAGTTCACCGACTCCGCGCTGGAGACGGTCGATAGTTGCACGCGAACCGATCCGGCGGGGTTCGAGGAGACGCTCGCCGAACTCGTCGTTGAACCGGCCGTCGGCGCGCCGCTCCCGTCGGAATCGGTGAGTCTCGACGGAACGGTCGTCGACACCGAACCGACAGTCGGGGATCTCGACGCCGCCGAAACCGGCGTCGCACAGGCCGGAACGGCCGTCGCGGACTACGGGACGATCACGGTCGAATCCCGCCCCGGGGGCGACGAACTCGTGAGCCTGTATCCGCCGCGACACATCGTCGTCGTCGATTCCGAGGACATCGTCCCGGATATGATCGCCGCTTTCGATCGCTTCGAGTCGGCCGTCCGGGAGGCGAGGACCGGCGGCGGTCCGGGGGCCAGTCGAGTGCTGGCCACGGGGCCGAGCGCGACCGCCGACATGGGTGAACTGGTCGAGGGCGTCCACGGACCGAAGGAGGTCCACGTCGTGGTGGTGGATCGATGAGCCGAAGCGAGAAAGCGGCCGAAATCCGGCGTGTAATGGAACTCGACGGCGAGAACATCGGCCGGAACGCCCGCAACCTCACCGATAAGGCCGACGACGCCATCGGGGCGTTCGAGTCCTACGAGGAACTCCGCGAGGAGACGAGACGCATCAAAGAGGAGTCGATCGAGAATCTGCCGGAACTGATCGACGAGGTCACCGAGGCGGTCGAGGAAAACGGCGGGCAGGTGTATCTCGCACAGGACGCCGAGGACGCCAACCGCTACATCGAAGGAGTCATGCAGAGCCGCGACGCCGAACGGCTGGTCAAAAGCAAGTCGATGACGACCGAGGAACTCGAACTCAACGAGCATCTCGAGGGGGCGGGCTACGAGGTGACCGAGACCGACCTCGGGGAGTTCGTCATCCAGCAGGCGGAGGAGACCCCCTCGCATCTCATCGCACCGGCGATGCACCGGTCGCCGCCGGATATCGCGAAACTGTTCAACGAGTGTTTCGACCTCGAGGAGCCGCTCTCGGAGGACCCCCACGAACTGACCGAGTTCGCCCGCGAGAGGGTTGGCGACCGGATCCGCGAGGCGGACGTGGGGCTCACCGGCGCGAACTTCGTCGTCTCCGAAACCGGGACGATCAGCCTCGTCACGAACGAGGGCAACGCCCGAAAGACCGCGGTAACGCCGCCGGCCCACATCGCCGTCACCGGGGTCGAAAAGATCGTCCCGACCGTCTCCGACCTCCGGCCGTTCCTCGAGTTGATCGCCCGGACCGGAACCGGCCAGGAGATCGGCGCGTACCTCTCGCTTTTGACGCCGCCGGTCGATTCGCCATCGCTCGACTTCGAAACCGGCGAGTACGGCGACCCCGAGGACCGATCGTTCCACCTCGTGTTGATCGACAACGGCCGGATGGCGATGCGTGAGGACGACGAACTCCGCGAGACGCTGTACTGCATCCGGTGTGGAGCCTGTTCGAACTCCTGTGCGAACTTCCAGTCGGTCGGCGGCCACGCCTTCGGCGGGGAAACGTACTCCGGCGGTATCGGGACGGGTTGGGAAGCCGGCGTTCACGGCCTCGATTCGGCGGCCGAAATGAACGACCTCTGTACCGGCTGTTCGCAGTGTGTCAACAGGTGTCCGGTGAAGATCGATATCCCCTGGATAAACACGGTCGTCCGCGACCGCCTGAACCGAACGAAGGAGCCGGAGTCGTTCGACTTCCTCGTCGACGGGCTCTCGCCGGACCGCGAACCGGAGGGACTCGACATCCAAAAGCGGATCTTCGGCAACATCGAGACGGCCGCCAAACTCGGCTCGCTCGCACCGGGCGTTTCGAACGCAGCTATCGAATCCGATCTCGTCCAGGGGGTCCTCGAACGGGTCGCGGGGATCGACAGCCGACGGGAACTGCCGACGCTGGCCGACGAGACGCTCGTCGAGTGGGCCCGGAACCACCACAATCCGAACCCGGACGCCGACCGCGAGGTCGTCCTGTACCCGGATCTCTATACGAACTACTTCAGCCCGGATCGAGGAAGGGCAGCCGTCCGAGTCCTCGAGGCGCTCGGGACTGCCGTCCGCGTCCCGTCGGTCCCCGAAAGCGGGCGAGCGCCGCTTTCGCAGGGCATGATCGACACGGCCGACGGCAAGGCCAGCGACGTGTACGCCGCTCTCGCCGAACACGTCGACGCCGACCGCGACGTCGTCGTCATCGAGCCGTCCGATCTGGCGATGTTCCGAAACGAATACGCGCGGTTGCTCCCGGAACGGGCCGCGGACCGACTCGACGACGCCAGCTACGAACTGTTCGAGTACATTTACGGTCTGGTCGAGAACGGCGCCGAGATCGAGTCGCTGCCGACCGTCGACGGCGAGTCGATCACCTACCACAGCCACTGTCAACAACGGACGCTCGGTCTCGAGCCGTACACGACCGAAGTCCTCTCGCGGGCGGGCTATGAGGTGTCGGAAACCGACGTCGAGTGCTGTGGGATGGCCGGCAGTTTCGGTTACAAATCCGAGTACTACGAACTCAGCATGGACGTCGGCTCGGAGCTCGGCGAACAGCTTCCCGAGGGCGGGCGGATCGTCGCGAGCGGCACCTCCTGTGGCGAACAGATCGCGGCGCTGACCGCCGACGAGGCGCCCCACCCGATCCGGCTGTTGGATCCCCGCTAGGCGGTCAGGCCGTCGAAGCGTTCGGCGAGGTCGATGTCCTTTTGTGTGATTCCGCCGGCGTCGTGGGTCGTCAGCCGTACTTCGACTTCCCGCCAGGTGATCGTTATTTCCGGATGGTGGAACGCTTCTTCGGCCAGCCCCGCCGCGCCCGACGCGAAGCCGACGCCGCCGAGATACGAGTCGAACTCGTAGGTGCGGACGAGTTCGTCGCCATCGCGTGACCAGTCGTCGGGGAGCGCCGCTTCGATTTCGTCGTCCGAAAGGACGTCACTCATGGACGTTACTTGATGTCGAACCGCATTAAGCGTTGGCAGGGGTACCCGATCAATCGCTCGCGACCGCCGACGTCGCCGGACCGGATTCGATGGCTCTGAGACGCCACACCGACGCGAGCGTCAGCACGAACGCCCCGAACGAGAGCCCGACGATGAGGAGTTGTCCCGAATCCCCGAACGCCTGCCGGGCGACGATGAGTTGTGCGACGACGAGCACTGCGGCGACGCCGCCCGCGATCGGAACGCCCCGGAGGTCGATCTCGCGACCCCACAGTGCGACGATCACGAGCGCGGCGAACACGACGAACCCGAGCCCGTAGTAGACGAACTGGGCGACCTCGCCGAAGGTGAAGAACAGCCGCGGCGTGAGCGCCGCGAGCACCGGAAACCCGAGCAGCGCGAGCGTTCCAGCCCGGCGGATACCGGCCGCAGACACCGACGAGACGTCGGTGTACGCCCACACCGTCGCGGCAACAAACAGGCTGAGAATGAGCGACGCGAGTCCGAAGTGTAGCGTCAACACGAGCACGGAGTAGCCGAAGACGAACTCGTGGACGAGAACCGTAAACGCGCCGAAAACGATTTGCAGCGGCGTCAAAACCGTCGCGAGGAGCGTGGCGAACCGAACGCGACGGCTGCTGTCGCCCCGCCAGGCGGCGATCGTCGAACCCACGATGAGAAGGCCGGCGATCATCGCGACGAGTCGGTGAAACCACTCGATGAACGACATGAAGTTCGCGGGGAACAGCCCGAAGACGGCACCGTCACAGAGCGGCCACCGTGCCTCACAGGTGAGCCCCGCCCCGGTCGTCGCCGTGATGACCCCGATGAGAGCAGTGAACGCCGTCGTGACCGTCGTCACGAGCAGGAGCCGTCGGAAGTCCATGGCTTCGAGTCGGTTCCGGACCAACATATATTCCCCGAAACCGGGCGGTGTTCCTTCGACAGGGGTACCCGTTTACTTCGGTGACGAGCGGATAGTAGGGCGGGCCCGTCCGGCGTTCGGGTGGTTACCTTTTTAATGGCTCTGGACGGGTGTCCTCTATGGGACTGGACGAGGATTCACTGGAGTATCACCGCAGCGAGCCGCCGGGGAAAATCGAGATTTCGACGACGAAGCCGACGAACACCCAGCGTGATCTCTCCTTGGCGTACTCGCCGGGGGTCGCA
>LFFM01000463.1_pt1 | contig 28178 bp, 18 predicted proteins | sample 643131 | NCBI WGS metagenome assembly LFFM01 (sample SAMN03777445, study PRJNA286221) | soda lake metagenome | biome: soda lake; feature: Kulunda steppe; material: water; isolation source: sample Tc-Br brine of Tanatar trona crystallizer | place: Russia: Kulunda steppe | collected 2011-07
GACGGCGACCAGTTCATCGAGTGCTGCGAGCGCGCCATGGCCGACGACGACCAGGACGCCAAGCAGCGGCGCATCGAATTGGCCGAAAAACACTCTTGGCCGGAGCGCGTCCGCAAAATGATGGAACGCGTCCAAGAACGTCTGTAGCCGCAAAGAGGCGGGAAGGGGACGGACGAAACAATTACAGGTGTCCGGGCGAGAGGTAGTGGTGGGATGGGAAGGATACGACGGAAAAAATAGGGAACCGCAAAGAGGCGGGAGGGGCGAAGGAAGGTCAAAACCATAGAAGGGGGGGATTGTGGTGTTCGGGCGAGAGGTAGTGTTGGGCGGGAAGAATTTGACGGTAAAAATCAGGAGCCGCAAAGAGGCAGGAGGGGCGAAGGAAGGTTAAAGCAAAGGGAGGTAAAAATCGGGGCGTGCTGAGAGATGAGCGCAGGATGCCTGGGCTTCCGAGCATCTCGCCGAAGGCGACAGGAGAAGGCACGGGTGTAAGCCCGTGTGGGACGGCTCCGTCACCAGACGAATGACACAGCCGAAGCCGGGGACGGCTCCGTCACCAAGTTGCGATGGTGGCGCGAAGTGCGCGGCGGACGGCGCCGGGTGGAAATTGGCGGCGGTGGGTCAGCCAGGCGTCGGTGATGAATTTGCCGGTTCGGTACGCCAGCACCGGGGCCAGGGAGTTCGAGGCCAGAGAGCGAAAGCGATGGGGGGCCCATTGACGGAAGTTTCGGAGAGCTGCGAGGCCTCCGCGGTGGTGGTGTGCGGGGTCGGTGCCGACGCGGTTGTTGTAGTGGACGGTGTAGTGCATGCCGACGACGGGGACGTAGGCCAGGGGGAAGTAGGCGGCGATTCGAAGCCACAGCGCGTAGTCTTGGCCGCCGTCGCGTAGTTGTGGGGACTCCGGGAAGCCGCCGCAGCGCTGGAAGCAGCGGCGGTGGGTGACGACGGTGGAGGTGCCGATGAAGTTTTGGCGCATCAATTTGCGGGGGGTCGGCTGGAGGTCCTGGGCGGGGTGTTCGGCGGCGAGGTCGACGACGTCGCCGTCGGCGGTGTGGCGTCGGTAGCGGCAAAAGGAGAGGGCCGGGCGGTCGAGGTCGACAAGGGCATCCATCTGGGCGGCCAATTTGTGGGGAGCCCAGCGGTCGTCGGCGTCCAGAAAGGCGATCCAGGGGGTGGAGGCAGCGCGAATGCCGCGGTTTCGGGCGCCGGCGACGCCGGTATTGCGCTGTCGTATTACGCGCGGATAAATGGGGTGAGCCCGTGCGCGGTCGGCGATATCGTCGGGGGAGCCATCGTCGATGACGACGACTTCGATGGGGCCGGACCAGGTCTGGGCGGCGACGCTGTCCAGGCAGCCGTCGATAAATTCGGCCTGGTCGTAGGCGGGGATGACGACGGTGACGGCGCGGTTGTCGTGGTCTGTCATCACTGTCGAATCCGATGCAGTTGGGCGCGCAGTTTGGTCAACGTCTGCAGCGCGGTGCGCAGGGCCCGGAGGCCGAGTCGGGCCAACGCGGTGTGGGGCGGGAGTGGACGACTCGGAAAGGAGCGCTGGAAGTAGTTCTGTAAAAACTGGGCGGCGTCGGGGTCGCGCTGTTGGAGCTCAACTTCGTTGCGGGCGTGGCGCGTCGACTTATTGAAAAAATCGTCCCATCCCTCAAGGTAGTCGTGGTGCAGTACGACATCCGGGGCGTACAGCGTCGTGGCGTCGGGTCGGACCTGTCGTAGTCGGTGGGTCAATTCGATGCCCTCGTGGCCATCGACGTCGAGCGGGAAGCCGCCGGCGTCGACAAAGGGAGCGCGGCGAACGATGGAGGCCCCCTCGGTGATCAGGGCGTCGTCGATGCGCTCGTCGCCCTGGTCGTAGTGGGTTGCAAGAGTTGTAAAGAGGGGATGGTCGCGGTGACGAATCCGTCCGCGAATGCCGATGACGTCGGGGTTCTCGAAGTAGGTCAGGGCCCGCTGGAGGTAATCTTCTTCGACCAGGCCGTCTTCGTCGACGAAGGCCACCAGTGGCGCTTTGGCAGCCCGGGCGCCGACATTGCGGGCGTAGCCGGGGCCGCGGTTGTCCGGCAATTCGATCCACTGGTCCCAGAGACCGTGGAGGAGTTCGTCGAGGCCGCCGTGGTGACCGTTGTCGACGACAATGATCTCGAGTGCGTCGTGGAGTCGATGGCCGGCCAGGCGCAGGCGCTGCAGGCAGGTGCCAAAGGGCGGTGATTGCTCCCAGAAGACGACAACTGCCGAGATCAGCGGCGTTGGTTCCACTGCCTCTGAGGGACTGGGGGCGGCGGTCTCGGTGGTCTGCCACTGTGGTCGATAGGATCGCTGTCTGACGTCGGTGTCGCGCATAAGCACTCCCGGTATTGGGACGCAGGTCGCTGCGCCGCCGGAACGATGGTGATACCGCGGTCGATGATGAGACGCGCGACAACCAGACTCATGCGCTATACGTTCGGTACGTCGTTGGGACGACCAACCTCGGTCGCCAGTATTCCCCGCTACTTCTGTGAACAACGAACGTTGAGTGTAATGCCGGTGACGCCGGGGCGCAAAGGGCGATCACTGAGGTTTGGCATCGGCGTTTGGTCGGGATTCGCCGCACAGTCGGCGGGCTTCGCCGAGGTAGGCGAGAAGTCCGGCCCAGGCGCGGGGGATGCGAAAAAAGAGGGAGGGCACAAGACCGAGGCCGATATCGAGGTCCCGTTTTCTGCAGGAGTCGATAAATCGGATCGGGTTGTGAGGCAGAACATACTTGGCCGGAGAGAGGTAGAGGCGGGAGAAGAGCCGGTATTTGTGGGCGTGGAAGTGCGAGATCTGGGCGTGGCCGCGACCGATGCGCCGCTGCTTTTTCAAGAGCGCCGAAAAACTGCTTCGAGAGGGGTGATCGAGGGTGATGTCATCAGCGAATTTCTGAGTGTATCCGGCGCGGTGGGCCCGTTTGCCGAATTCCATATCGCCGCCGGATTCCAGGCGGTCGTCAAAGGGGCCGATGTCGTCGATGCAACTGCGGCGCACACACAGACAGCAGGTCGGGGCGTAGTGGCCGTTGTCCAGGTAGTGCTCGACGGGAAAGCCGGTGGCACAGTTGTATAGACTGCCCATGGAGTCGTCTGAGGGGGTGACGCGGACATCGCAGGCCAGGTAATCGACGTCGCTTTCTATAAAGTGGCGGCGCACCGACGCCAGGTAGTCGTCGGGGGCGATCATGTCGGCGTCGATAAAGCCGATGATCTCACCGTCGGCGGCCTGAAGCCCCCGATTTCGGGCGGCGTAGGAGCTCTGAATTTCGTCTTCGCAGACGGCGACGACGCGCTGTGGGCGGTCGGCGGCGTATTGCCGGGCCGTCGGCCAGGTATCGTCGTCGGAGCCATTGTCGGCGATGATGATCTGGTCGCCGTCGGCAAAGGACGCCTGGTTGAGAAGGGAGTCGACGGTATCGCGAAGTCCGGAGGCGTCGTTGTAGACGGGAATGATGACGGAGACCGCAGGCGGCGATGCGTCGCGTGGCGTACTGCTCATGGTGGGGCCGACAGCAATAACAGCAAGAGGTACAGCGAAATAAGCAGGTGGGTCATGTCGGCGTGGGCCGGCCGGTGTCAGGTAGAGACGCCGGCCGGCCATCGCCATTGGTCAAAAGCGGCGATTACATCGGCTCGCCACCCTCCGGTTGTGGTTCGGGCTCCGGTTCTGGCTCTGGCTCGGCGGCGTCGTCCATCTGTTCGGCGTCGACGTCGTCGAATTCATCAACGGTTTCGGCGTCATCGTCGTCGATGCCGAAGAGTTCGGGAGGCACTTCGTCGGGATCACCGACGACACCGAATTGATAATTCGACATGTAGGTCTCGGCGACACGCCGGATATCCTCGGGGGTGACCTCCATGAGATCGTCGACGAATTCTCGGGAGCGCCGCCAGTCGCCGCCGATGAGCTCGGCGCGACCGAGCTGACCGGCAATACTGGAGTTGGTCTCCTGGTCCATGTAGTGGCCGGTGAGATAGACGTTTCGTACCTCGTCGAGTTCTTCGTCGTCGATGGTCTCATTTTGCAGCCGGGTGACCTCGTCGAACATGACAGGGATGGTGGCCTGAGGGTCGACGGCGCTGACGTACATAAAGCCCACATTATCGGCGCGCTGGCCGACGTTGGAGCTGACGGAGTAGGTCAGATTGCGCTTGGTTCGGACCTCCTCGAAGAGCCGATCGCGGAGGTGGCGGGTTGCCATGACGAGCGCCGGGTAGTCGGGGTGTCCGATGGTGGGCGCCGAGTAGTAGCCGAGGATGTAGTTGGTGGGGACGTCGAGTTGTTCGACGCGAAGCGCCGGGGCGTCGTGATCGATGCCCGGCAGTGATGGGACGTCGACACCGGTGGATTCCAAGCGGCCGAGGCGCTGCTGGACCTTGTCGACCAAGTCATCGCGTTCGACATTGCCGACGACGACCAGAAGCATTCGCTCCGGCGCCAGCAGTGTCTGGTGCCACTGTCGGAGTTCGTCGGTGCTAAACTGGGACACCGACTCTTCGGTTCCGAGTTGACGAAAGGCGTAGGGATGGTCGGCAAAGGTCAGATCGCGAGCGACTTCGCTGACCAGTCGATCCGGGTTGTCGACGATGCTCTGGATACTGGCGATCTGGCGGTCTCGCCTCAATTCGACTTCACTGTCGTCGAAGGCGGGCTCGAAGATCGATTGCTCGAAGAGTTCCCAGGTCTCATCGAAGTGATCGCGGACCGAGCGCATGGTGTAGCCCGAATAGTCGCGATCGGTGGTAAAGCCCACCGAGGAGCCGACGGCGTCGAGGCGGGCGTTAAATTCGTCTTTCGGCGTCGATTCCGTGCCGCCGTTGGTGGCGACGGCCAGGGCGAGTCGTTCGATGCCCTCCAGTGACTCGTCGAAATTCGCGGAGCCTCCGCGCAGGTAGAGTCGGGCGGAGACGACCTCGTTGGCCGGCGTCGGCATGTGAACGACGTCGACTTCGCCGACCCGAAAAGAGGTCACGTCGCCATCATCGGCCAATTCTTCGACCTCCGGGGTGTCGTCGGTAAACGACGGACCGTCGACATCGGGGATGGCCAGTCGGGAGGCGTCGTCAGGTTGTTCGGCGACGTCGTCTTCGATGTCATCGGGTTGGGCCGGCGACGGCGAACAGGCCACGGCGGTGGCGCAAATCAGGGCGATAGTGGATGTACGGCCAATCCATTGCATCAGTGGCCTCCTCGGTCGTCGAGTTGAGTAGACGTGTCGGGCCTGTCGCGAAGGTGACGGTGAGCCTGCTGTTCAGTGTCGGGGGACTCGTCGATTTCCTGCTGAACATCGCGGATCAGCTCCAGGAGCTGCTCTTCGGTCAGGTCCAGCTCTTCGCGCTGTTGTTCGGAGATGAGAACCCCGAGGACGAAGTGTTCGTCGATGATGTAGTCGTCGACGTAACGGGCGATATCCTCGCGGGTAACCTCTTGCAGGTTTGGCACGTAGTCGAAGTAGTAATCGAGTCCGGCAACGGCCCACCAGAAGGTCAGGGAGCGAGAAAAGCTACTGGTCTTTTCGCGACTGTAGATGTCGTTGACGGTCAGTGTCGTCTTGGCCGCTTCCAGTTGTTCGTCGGTGTAGTAGTCGGGATCGGCGAGGTTCTGGACCTCCAGCAGAGCGGCGCGAATGGCCTCTCGAAGATTGTCGGGCTGGGTTCGTACATTGATGCTGGAGGGACCGACGTTGCGCTGGGTGTAGTAACTTTTGCTGGCGTTTAGAGCAATCCGGCTTTCGACGAGGTTTTGCTGAAATTGGCTCGTCGGCTGTCGCAAGATGGCGAGCAAGACGTCGGCGGCGTGGGTGGCCTCCGGGTCATCGTCGACGCCGGGTCCGTGCCAGGCGATCTGAAAGGTCGGGACCTGAACGGACTCCTCGATGATGGTCGCCGAGGTCTCTTCGAGGGGAGGGTGTTCGGGGACAGGTTCGACCTCAAAGGGGTCGTCGCCGCGCTCCCAGGCCGAGAAATGTTCTTCGACGTAGGCGACGGCGTCGTCGGGTTCGACGTCACCGGAGACGGTGAGCACGGCGTTGTTGGGTACATAATAGACGTCCTGGATGTGCTGCATGTCGTCGACCGTAGAATCGGCGATGACGTCCAGGTCGCCAAGTGGGTCTTTTCGCTGCGGATGCTCGTACCACAGCAGGTCGCCGACGCCGCGCCGAAGCCAGAACTGGGGATTGGACATCGCCCGGTCGGCCTCGCCGTAGATGACGTCCTTTTCGCGCTCGAACTCCTCTTCATCGAAGAGCGGCGATGTGGTGGCGTGGTACATAAATTCGAGTCCCGGCGACAGGTTTTCGGCGGGAAGCGTAAAGAAGTAGTTGACGCGCTCGGTCCCGGTGGTCCCGTTGAAGACGATCCCGAGTTCGCGAATGCGCTCCATATACTCCTCTTGATTCGGAATCTCTTCGTTACCCTTAAAAAACATGTGTTCGTACAGATGGGCCAATCCGTCGAATTCTTCCGATTCGGCGAAGGCGCCGTGGCGAAGCGCCAATTCGATGGTCACAATCGGCACCGAGGAGTCGGGGACGACGACGACATCGAGTCCGTTGTCGAGGGTTTCGGTATGGACGATATCGCGCATGTCGTCGGCTGCGGCAGACGAAATCGCAGACAGGCCGACGACGGCCAGGGCGACGAGGGCGACGGTCCACCTGATAGGGGAGGTCACCGAACGGGGTAGATGCATGCCTTGCTCCTGAACAATGGGACGACCAGCATTCGACGGGTTCGGGGATAACATTTGCCTGGACGGGCGGTATTATCACTGGAGGTGTGAACTGGAAAGCGCAGGAGTTTATTCGCCAGGCGCGCTGTCGAGATTGACACTTTGCCGCCGGAGGGGCTACAAACGGCTGCGTTTCAATTGGAGTGTTGTGCGACAAGAGCTCTGGATGCGACGGAACAATCTCAGCGAAAACGCAAGACGGGGAGGACGACGTCTTAATGGTTCGACGCTTCTGGCGATTTTGGCGATATGTTCCGTCGCCTTCGTAGCCGGATGCGACGGCTGTGAGAGAAGTGGTGCCGGCGAAGACTTTGTGGCGGGCTACAACGCAGACGTCTTTAACTTCGGTCTGAGCGCCGATCCGGAGACACTGGATCCGACGCGAATGAGCGGGGCTCCCGAGGGACGTATGGCCTTCAACATCTTTGAGGGATTGATGGCGCCGGGGCCGACGACGGAGGGGCTCGATGATCCGTCGGATGTGGTGGTGCCCGGTGTCGCCGAAGACTACGACATCAGCGAGGACGGAACGGTCTACACCTTCTATCTTCGGGAAGATGCGAAGTGGTCGAATGGCGAGCCGGTTACGGCCATGGATTTTGAGCGCTCCTGGAAGCGCGTTTTGACGCCGGACTTCCCGGGTGACTACGTCAAATTATTGCATGTCATCAAAAACGGGGCCGAGTACTCGGAAGGAGAGCTCGAGGACTGGGAGCAGGTCGGCGTCAGGTCGATCGACGACCGCACTCTCGAGGTGACGCTGGAGTATCCGACGCCGTATTTTCTGGAACTCGTCGCCTTTTACACCTTCTATCCGGTGCCCGTCGATCTCATCGAAGAGCACGGGACCCGATGGACGCGTCCCGAAAACATCGTCAGTAACGGGGCTTATAAGCTGACGGATTACCGCTTTCAGCGCGATATGACGCTGGAGAAAAACGAGCACTACTGGGATGCGGATAACGTCGATATCGAAGAGGCAAGAGCGAGGATCATCGACGACACCAATGCGATCGTCAACGCCTTTCGGACCGGCACGCTGCACTACTCGGGGGCGTCGCTTCCGGTGGCCCAGATCACGGGGTTGATGACCCATCCGGACTACTACCAGGAGCCGATGCTCGGGATCTACTATTTTCGGTTCAATGTCTCCGATGAAGATCATCCGCTGACGGAACCGAAGGTGCGGCGAGCGCTGGCGAAATCGCTGGACCGGCGCTCGCTGGTCGAAGATACGATGAATAACTTGTACGACGTCGCTGATGGTTTTGTACCGCCGATGCCGGACTGGGAGTCGACCGCCGATGCTCCGGAATACGATCCGGAGCGGGCGCGAGAGTTAATGGAGGAAGCCGGTTACGGAGACGGCTCGGAGTTGCCAGAATTCGAGTTTTTGTACAATACCGACGAGGATCACAAGTTGATCGCCGAGGCCTCTCAGGCGATGTGGCAGCGCCATCTCGGGATTGATGTCACACTGGTAAACAAGGAGTGGCGCACCTACCTGCAGGATGTGACGACACTCAATTACGAGGTCGCACGCGCCGGATGGATCGGTGACTTCAACGACCCGATGACCTTTCTGGAGTTGTGGGAGACCGATAACGGCAACAACAACACTGGTTGGTCCGACGAAGAATACGACCAATTGCTCGACGATGCCCGTCAGGAGGAAGATCCGGAGCGGCGCCTGGAGCACCTTCAGGATGCCGAGGAGATCGCGTTGAGTCGAGGTCCGATCATTCCGATTTACTACTACTCGAATAACGTTCTCGTCTCTCGGTATATCGACGGATTCGAACCGCACAACCGCGACATCCACCTGCTCAAATACATGAGTCTGCGCGACGAGCCCCAGATGGAACCCTCGGCCGGGAGTGACTCGACGTGACACGCTTTATCTTCCGGCGCTCCATCGCGTCCATATTCGTCATCATGGCGGTGATCATTATCTCGCTTTGGATCACCCGGCTTGCGCCGAGTAATCCCTGTCTCGAAGAGCGAGAGACGCAGGCCTGCACCTGCGTTCAGATGCACCACCTGGACAAGCCGGTATTTCCGATTTACAGCCCGCCGCCACTGGAGCCGATGGATGGCTGCGAGTACTGGGAGCCCGAGCAAGAGTGGACGGTATTCCCCTTTTCGTTCAACGTTCCGATTCCAGGGGCGGAGCCGGTCGAGATCAACCAGATCCGGCTCATCGGATTTGGCGACTGGGGCAATACCCAGGCGGCCATTTACTTGAAGACGCTGGCCAGCGGCAGTCTGGGCGACTCGATGATCACGGATCGGACGGTGCTGGAGACGCTGGGGGCGGCGCTTCCGTACACAGTGCAACTGGGCATTCAGGCCTTGTTGTTGGCGATGTTGCTGGGGATCCCGGCGGGACTTATTGCGGGACTGCGCCAAAATACACCCACCGATTACAGCGTGATGACGGTGGCGATGGTCGGGGTCAGCATCCCGAACTTCGTGCTCGGCCCACTTTTGATTCTGTTGTTCTCGCTGCATCTGGGGTGGTTTTCGGCGGTGGGGTGGTATTCGTGGCAGGATAGTATCTTACCGACGATAACGCTCGGATTGTTCTATACGGCGTACGTCGCCCGGCTGACGCGGGGCGGGATTCTGGAAATCATCCGCAAGGACTATATCCGTACAGCTCGTGCCAAAGGGTTGTCGGAGTGGGCCGTGGTATTGCGCCATTCGCTAAAAGGGGCGCTGCTTCCGGTGGTCAGTTATCTGGGTCCGGCGTTTGCAGCAATGCTCGCCGGGTCGGTGGTCGTCGAGGAGATCTTCAATCTCCCGGGGATTGGCACTCACTTTATCCGCTCAGCGCTCAATCGAGATTACAACCTGGTGCTGGGCACCATCATTCTGTACTCGTCCTTGCTGGTCTTTCTGAACCTGGTGGTCGACATCCTGTATACGATGCTCGATCCGCGGGTCGATTACGAAGACGAATAAGATAGGTCATGACCACCACGAATCTTCCAGATCAGGAGGGCAGTCCGGGCGGAGGTCCACCTCCGCGCGGTCCCGATACGGACAAGTACGTCATCGACGACCCGAAGGAACTCGTCGAGGGGACGAGTCTGTGGAAAGACGCCTGGAAGCGACTGCGCCGCAACAAGGCGGCGATGGCGGGGTTTTGGATCGTCTTCGCCATGTCACTGGCGGCGATTTTCTATCCGCAGATTGTGGAGTACGGCACGCGTTTTACCCACGTGGAGCAACACTCCTATGTGATGCCCAAGCCGCCGGGGTCGCATACGGTGCCGTCGGAGCACTATCGGTTGATGGATCCCGACGAGTTGAGCTTCGAGGAGATCGACCAGGCCGGCGACGGGCAATTGGACGCCGACGATATCTACGAGGCCTATCGACGCTGGGAATTCGACCGCCTGGACCGAAGCGGCGATGGGAGATTGAGCTGGGAGGAATACAGCGACGCGCCGTTTAGCATGGACGCCGATACGGTCCCCGACTGCGATCGATGGGCCGAAATTCGGATGAGCATGGCGCCCATCGACGATCGGAGTATTTTTGATTGCGACGCCGACGACGAGGGATATCTCCACTACGACGACGCCGGGCTGCTGATCGAAATCGTCAACCTCGGCGAGGCCAGCGACATTGTCGACCGCCTCGACGAGGATGGAAACGGTGTCATCGAACCCCACGAATTTGCGGGCCTGCCCAGGCCGGAGCGAAACTGGCTGGGCACCGACCAATTGGGTCGCGACCTGTTGACCCGTCTGGTCTATGGGGGCCGTATCTCACTGGCCGTTGGGTTGTTGGCGACACTGGTGGCGTTCTTTATCGGCGTGACCTACGGGGCGACGGCCGGATTTCTGGGCGGCAAAATCGACAGCATCATGATGCGCATTGTCGATGTGTTTTATGGATTGCCGTTTATCTTTTTGGTCATCTTGCTGATGGTCGTCTTCGGCCAGAATATCCTGCTGTTATTCGTCGCACTCGGGGCCGTGCGATGGCTGACAATGGCCCGGATTGTGCGCGGCCAGGTGATCAGTCTCAAGAGCAAGGAATTTGTAGAGGCCGCCCAGACCATCGGTGTCTCGAAGGCGGCGATTATCTTCAAGCACCTGATCCCGAATGCGCTGGGGCCGATTATTGTCTACGCCACATTGACGGTGCCGACGGTCATGCTGGAAGAGGCATTTCTGTCGTTTCTCGGACTCGGCGTGCAGGCGCCGCAGACGTCCTGGGGAGCGCTGGCAAGTGAGGGGCGTCAGGTCATGGAGATGGCGCCCTGGATGATCATCTGGCCGGGATTGGCGCTGGCAGTGACGCTGCTGGCATTGAATTTCCTGGGTGATGGACTTCGCGACGCCCTCGATCCGCAGCTCAAAGAGGACTGATACGACGTGAGTGACGACGCAGAACAATCAGGCGACGATCCGCTGTTGCGGGTTCGCGACCTCAAGACCTATTTCGACACCGACGAGGGGACGGTCCGAGCTGTGGACGGCATGAGCTTTGATGTCGAGCGCGGCGAATGCCTGGGGATTGTCGGGGAGTCGGGTTCCGGAAAGTCAGTCTCCCAGATCTCGATTCTGGGATTAATACCGACGCCACCGGGGCGCATTGCCGGCGGCGAAGTCGACTTTGACGGCCAAAATCTGGTGGAAGCCACAGAACGGGAGCTGCGCAGCATCCGCGGCAATCGGATCTCGATGATCTGGCAAGATCCGATGTCGAGCCTCAATCCATTCTTGAAGATCTCGAGGCAGCTTCGGGAACCGTTGGAGCTGCACAAGGATATGGGAAAAGAGCAGGCCCGGGAGGCGGCGATCGAGATGCTCGACAAGGTCGGTATTCCCGGGGCCAGAGAGCGCATCGATCAGTACCCGCACCAGTTTTCCGGTGGGATGCGCCAGCGGGTCATGATCGCCATGGCCCTGTTGTGTCAGCCGGAGTTGTTGATCGCCGACGAGCCGACGACGGCGCTGGATGTGACGATTCAGGCTCAGATTCTGGAGTTGATTCAGGAGCTTCGCGACGATTTCGACACCAGTGTTATCGTCATTACGCACGACCTGGGGGTCGTGGCGGGGATGGCAGACCGGCTTATCGTGATGTACGCCGGTCGTGTCATGGAGTCGGCGGAGGCATCGGAATTGTTTCGGCGGCCGGCCCATCCGTACACCGTGGGACTTCTCAAAAGTGTGCCGCGCCTCGATCGCGGGGCCTCCGAGAAGCTGGTGCCCATCGAGGGGACACCGCCGGATACGTCGAATCCCATCGAGGGCTGTCCGTTTGCCCCGCGCTGCGGGTGGGCGACCAATAAGTGTCATGAAGAAAAGCCGCCGCTGGAAGATATCGGCGATAACCACCAGGCCGCCTGCTGGCGGGCCGACGAGGTCTACTCCGCGGAGATTGGAACGCGATCACCGGCGGAGCGCGTCAAACAGATCGAGGAGTGGGGCCGGACGGCGCGCATTACACCGGAAGTGTTGGAGGATTTCGAAGATATCGGTGCCGAGCCGTCGGAGCCCGCCGAGGATTCGGAGTCCACGAACGTCGCAGAAGGTGATCCGACGACCTCTCAACAACAGTGACCCATCCATGAGCGATGCACTCCTAAAAATCCGCAACCTCAAGATGCACTTCCCGATGTACGAGGGCGTCTTTTTTCGGCGGGAGGTCAACCGGGTCCGCGCCGTCGACGGACTGGATTTTGATATTCTGCAGGGAGAAACGCTGGGACTGGTCGGTGAGTCGGGCTGCGGAAAATCGACGACCGGCCGCTCCATTATTCAACTGCACCGTCCCACCCAGGGAGAGGTGTACTTCGACGGTCAGGACCTGTGTCAGTTGCCGGATCGGAAACTCCATCCGCTTCGGCGCGACTTACAGATGATCTTTCAGGACCCCTTTGCCTCACTGAACCCGAGGATGACGGTGGGGTCGATCATCGGCGAGCCGCTGAAGGTCCATAACCTGGCCAGTGGCAACGAGTTGCGACAGCGCGTCCAGGACCTGATGGATACAGTGGGACTGGATCCGCGCTTTATCCGTCGGTATCCCCACGAATTTTCCGGCGGTCAGCGCCAGCGCATTGGCATTGCTCGTGCGCTGGCCTGTGAGCCCAGGTTTATCGTCTGCGACGAGCCGGTCAGTGCCCTGGATGTCTCGATTCAGGCCCAGATCCTGAATTTGATGGACGATCTGCAGGACGAATTCGACCTGACCTATCTATTTATCGCCCACGACCTGGCGGCGGTTCGACATATCTCGGATCGTATCGCCGTGATGTACCTCGGGAATCTCGCCGAATTGGCCGATGCCGACGAGATCTACGAAAACCCGCTTCATCCCTATACCGAAGCGCTGATGTCGGCGGTTCCGATCCCGGATCCGGAAATCGAGAAGCAGCGAACGCAGATCGTGCTCGAGGGCGATGTTCCGAATCCACTGCATCCGCCGTCGGGTTGCGTCTTTCATACGCGCTGTCCCTACGCCTGGGAGCGGTGCGAAAAGGAGACGCCGCAGTTTCAGGAGGCCGAAGCGGGCCACCACGTGGCCTGTCATCTGCTCGATGAGCCGGAGCGCAGACAGGAGGGCGATGTACAGACAAAGGCCGCTACTTCCGGGACCGATGGCGAGTTGGAGACGGCGGCGGCCGGAGAGTGACCAACTCGTGGAGTCGATGGCGGTGCGGTAGCCGCAGGACCGATGGCGATGTTATCGTTGAGCACGAGGCTGCAGTCCGTACCAGGTGCCATCGGCGAGACGGCGGAATGATCACTTCCAGATATCGAGCTTTACTCACAGCAACCGTGCTGGGGGCGTTTGTCGTCATGTCCTTGGGTTGTCGCACGCCGGTGGAACCGGAGGGCGGCCTCGATATCGATGTCTTTGAGCGACCTGGTATATCGCTGACCACAGGCCCCGGTGGAAATTGGTATGTCGTGGCTCGACGCGGGCAGTCTCCAGGGTCGCTGTTGACCGTCGAGCATGGGGGAGAGAACCATCTATTCAAGACCGTGCCGGTTGGTGAACGCAGTGCTGAGATACTGCCCATTACGCGTGTCGACATCGACTGGTTTGCCCGGGCACTGGAGGGTACGCCGGCGCTGGAGTTTCACGACGACACCCGCAATATTGCCGTCGACGACACACTGGGGCGGTGGGGAGGCGACGTCGATGATCCGCTACTATGGATCGGTGATGAGCCGCAGACGACGATGCAAGCCGTCGTGCTCCCCGTCGATTTCGACGTCGGCGATGAGCGCAATATGGCGGCTCATATCACGGGGACGATCGTCATCGACGACGACGGAGTTGTGGAACGAAGAGATCCCGTCGACGGCGATTCCGGGCCGTATTTTGTAATTCCCGACGGTCCGGCCGCCGAGCTGGGACCCCGGGCAATCTCGGCTTCGGAAAACAGCGACATTCAGGCCATTGTCGACGAGGCCAGTGCGATCGGTGAAATTTCAGGATGGGATTTCGATTCGATCAGTGCTCCGTCGGTATCGAATATTGCGGAGTTGCGGGAGGTTGCCGCCGAACATTCGGTGGAGTTGGTCATGGCCGACGACGGCAGCAATTTCCGACTCGGCTTTGCGCGAGACGCCGGCGCGCCGGCGAGCGGGGAGGCGGGGAGGCCGGTGGCGGTTGCGGAGTCGGGACTTATCGTCGACGGCGATATTTCGCGGCCGGCGATGCGGCGGGTGCTTCGCGGCGTCGACGCCCTGTACAAGGACCATCCGTTGAGTGCCGCCTACCATTTGTATCAGGGCGGCGACGGTTGGCGTGTTGACGGGGGCTCGGGAGCGACGCGACTTCGACATATCGACTTGATGTCGGCCAGTGGCTTTGCTCCCTGGATGCGTTCCGATTTGGTGGCAGATGCTCGAGGGCTGGGGCCGGAGGGCTGGTTGTATTTGATTCGAGCACTGGCGTACACCGGTCGCTGGGACGACGTGATCAGGTACAGTAACCGAGCGCTGGAGCTATTTGGGGAGTGGCCGACGCCGGCGGGAGCTCTGGGGATGGCGCAGACGCGACGATGGGTTGCTCAGGCCCATCTGGCGCGGGAGAACCGAGCGGCAGCCGCGGACGCACTGGAGCGGGTGCGCATCGATTTTCGGCGCGGCGACGATCCGTTTCGGGCCGCCATGGCAGAGCGGCAGCGCATGCTCGTTGCCGGCGAGACGGGCTTTGAGAATGTGGTCGACGAGCTTGTGCAAGCGGGAGCGGAGTACGAGGCGTCGCGCACGCTACTTTTGGCGTCGGCCGCTCAACTGGAGGCTGGCGAAGTCGAAGCGGGGCGTCGACTGCTGGAGGCGTGGTCCGATCGCTTTTCAGAGCACACCTCACAGCGGATGTTGACCCTGTACCGAGCGCTTCGAAGTCAGGTCGACTGGCTCGTCGGCGAGACCGATGACCTGGAGGAGGTGGCCGCCCGAGCTCGGCAGGCGCTGGAGTCGCGGGCCTGGGACGGGGCGGTGGTGTTGTCGCTTCTGCGCTTGTCCTATCCGGGGATGTTGGAACCGGTCACGTTTGAACATCACGGTCACGTGCTCGTTGAGGGGAGTCGCCGAAGTGATTCTCGTCTCTTCGAGCAACAACTCGACGATGCGCTGGGAGTGGTTTGTACGGATGTGGTCTTTGCAAGCGGCTCGAGGTCAGCGACCGGTGCGCTCAGCGAGCATTGTCGATGGCGGGTCGACCGACTGGTCTCGACGCCATCGGGCCTGAGTTCGCTTCTGGAGGGCGGGTACCGATTTCTACAGTACGGTCGTCTAAGCAGTGGCCAACGACTTTCGGAGTTCCTATTTGAGCACGTGGATGCCGAAGCGTGGTCGACTGTCGAGCCCGCCTTCAACCATCTATTTCGAGCCGCTCGACGCATCGAGATGTACCCGACCGGCCAGCCCGGAGAGGATGAGCGGGCACAGGCGATCACCGATGATATTCAGCAGGCCCTCGATCAACTGGAAGAGGGGCTGTCGCCGTCGGAATCTGCGGGGCATCTGCGGCGTATGGGCGACTATTTTGACGCTCGCGGCTTCGAGCGCTTGGCGTTGGCGATGTACGAGGCGTCGGTCACCGCCGCCGACGACGCGGGGAGTGATGCCGACGAATACGACTCGATGTGGGCACTGGCGCTGGGGCGCTATCGGGCTGAACAATGGTCGGAGCTGGCGGCAATGGACGAGGTCGCAAGTCCGTTGCACGCAGTACGGATTCGATTGTATCGCGGCCATGCCCATCGGATGCTCGGCGACGACGACGCCGGCCGGTCATTGATCGCCGGGGGAATCGAAGAGTCGAGTGACTTCGGGGCGTTGCAGGGCCTCCAGGTCCAGGTTTTGGCGGCCCGGTTGGCCATCGAGCGCGGTGAACTCGACGAGGCGAGAGACCACCTGGAGGGGGTTGACGAACGCCGTGAAAATTTGTCGGAGGCGGTCGCCGAACGACAGGACACGGCGATTGTCGCCGCCGGCATCGATCACCAGTGGGCCCGGTATCACAACGCCCGTGGCGAATTTGAGGCGGCCAAAAACCGCGTCGATGACGCGCTCGATGGTTTGTCGGGATTGCCCATCGAAGAGGCTCCCAATACTCGGCGCCGGGCACTCGAAATGGCCGCCGATATTACGGATGACCGGCAACGCTACATTGAGATACTGGACGAATTGCGGAGCCAATATCGACAGCTTCCAGAGGATACGTCCGACGCTCAATTGCGCGGGTTTATCCGCACGCTGGCGCGCTTGTCCATCGAGCTCGATCGGCCGAAGGCGGCGGTGGATGCAGTGGATTCGATATTCGACGACGGGCTGGCGATGGCGTCGACGCGCCGGGAGCATCACTGCCTGACGGGAATGGTCCGGCGTTTTGGCGGTGATGATGACTCGGCGCAGTTTCACCACGAGCGCTGTATTAGTGGCGACAACAACACGCGGATGGCGGCCCGGTCGGCCTGGCTGGAGAGTCTGCGCGACGTCGATGCCGATGTGAGCTATCGCGTGGAGTTGACGCGCCATCTTCGCGGTCAATTGTCGGAGCATGAACGGGGAGAGGACCACCGGCTGGAGTGGATGATCGGCTTTTCGCAATCAGATCGGGCCGTCGATGACGATCGGGAGCAGGCGTTGCGCGCGGCGTTGGAGGATGACGTCGACGACGCCGAAGAACGCCGCGATCAGATCGCCGAATTGGCGCAATACCTCATCGACTCCGGTCAATACGAAGAGGTCGATCGCTTGTTACAGACCCGACCTGGAATCTTCCACGACGGCGATGACAGTGCGGAGATGCGCTGGAGTCTATTGCGCATCGAGTCCATGTTGCGCCAGTTGCGCCCCTTCGATGCAATGGAGCAGATCGAAAGACTGTTGAGTGACGAATTGGCTGTCCCCGTTGAAGACGAGGCTCAACTGCGTTACTTCGCGGCTGTGGCCCATCTTCAACTGGGTCAGTATTTTCCGGCGATCCAGCAAAGCGAGCGGGCCGTTGAGAGCACCGATGCATCGACGGAATTCGCAGAACGACTGGATGCGTTGGAATCGACCGCCCACTCCAGCCGTTTTGGTCCTTGACATCTCTTTTCCACCCTCCTTTCGACACGATACCGCCATGTCCGATGCTGTAATTCTGCGCGGTGTGCGCACCCATAATCTCAAAAACTTCGACTGTGAGATCCCGCATCACAGACTGACGGCGGTGACCGGCGTCAGTGGATCGGGCAAGTCGAGTCTGGCCTTCGATACGCTGTATTCCGAGGGGCGGCGACGATACACGGAGTCGCTGTCGACCTACGCTCGTCAGTTCCTGCAGCGGATGTCGAGGCCGCCCATCGATGCCATTCACAACATCCAGCCGGCGGTGGCACTAAAGCAGAAAAACGAGGTCAGCAATGGGCGGTCGACGGTGGGAACGGTCACCGAGATCGACGACCATCTGCATCTGATGTTTAGCCACGCCGGGACGACGTACTGCGACACCTGCCAGACGCCGGTGTATCGCGATGATCCGGCGCGAGTGGCCGAAGAGCTGGTGGAGTTCGACGAGGGCACCCGGCTGGTGATCGTCGCCGTAGTCGATGCCCCCAAACAGGAGCACCGCGGGACGTTGCTCGAACAACTTCTGTCAGAGGGATACCGGCGGTTGTATCTGGAGCGCGAGACCGTCGATGTCACCGAACGGGGGATCGAGGAGCTTCTGGATCGGTCGACCTATCCTGTCATTATCGATCGGCTGGTCATTCGCGAGGGCGATGAGATGCGCATTGCGGAGGCCGTGGAGGCCGGGCTCGCCGTCGGTGGTGGAAAGATCCTGGTCTACGAGTACGACTCCGATGCAGAACCGATGACCTTCGACCAGGCCTTTCGGTGCAACGGCTGTGGCACGGATTTCGTCGAGCCCCAGCCGCCGCTATTTAGCTTCAACAGCTCCCTTGGAGCCTGCGAGACCTGCTCGGGCTTCGGCAAGACGATGGGCGTGGATTACAAAAAGGTCATTCCCAATCCCGGGCTAAGTCTGGAAGAGGGGGCCATTGCCTGCTTTCAATCGGGTAAATACAAGCGCCAGCAGCGCACGCTACTTACGAAGTGTCGCGACCGCGGCATCCCGACGGATGTCCCCGTCGAGGAACTGGACCAGAAACAGCGCGATTTTATCCGCTACGGAGGCGACGGCTACACCGGGATCTCCGGGTTTTTCGACCGCCTCAAAAGCAAGCAGTACAAGACCCATGTGCGTATCTTTCTGGCCCGCTATCGGGGATACGAACGATGCCAAGACTGTCGAGGAACCCGGCTGTCAGAGCCGGCCCGACGGGTTCGTTTCGACGACCATTTGGTCAGCGACTTCTGGTCGATGCGCATCGAGGAGGCCCGCCAGTACTTCGATAATCTGGATATCGATCCGAAGGTGGAGGCCAAGGTAGAGCCGCTTCTCGAAGAAATTATCCATCGGCTGCACTACCTCGATGAGATCGGGCTGGGTTATCTGGAGCTGGGTCGTCAGGCTCGGACACTCTCCGGCGGAGAGATGCAGCGCATCGATCTGACGTCGAGCCTCGGCCGGGCACTGACCGATACGCTGTACGTACTGGACGAACCGACGGCCGGTCTTCACGCCCGGGATTCGCGGCGTCTCCTCAATGTACTGGAGGGACTTCGCGACGTGGGCAATACGGTGGTTGTCGTCGAACACGATCCGGAGATTATTCTGGGCGCCGATCATATCGTAGAGTTGGGCCCCGTCGGCGGCGAACAGGGCGGATCGCTGACCTATGACGGGCCGCGCGACGACTACGAACTCGATGAAGATGTCGATTTTACGCGGGCCCAAAAGATGGCCGGCGATACCCGTGGGGAGCCGTCGCCGGGGTCGGTCCAGATTTCGGGAGCGCGCCAACACAATCTCAAGGATATCGATGTCGAATTTCCGAAACGCCGTTTGTCGGTGGTCACCGGTGTCAGCGGCAGCGGAAAATCGACGCTGATGGAAGATGTGCTCTACAACGGCTGGCGTCGGCTTCAGGGAGAAGGCGGTGTCGATGCCGGCGACTTCGATGAACTCCACGGACTCGGCGAATTCGACTCCGTAGAACTAATGGATCAATCATCGATCGGTCGGTCCTCGCGCTCGAATGCAATGAGTTACACCAAGGCCTTCGACAATATTCGAAAGTGTTTTGCCAAGACCGATGCCGCCCACGAGGCGGGACTGACGGTCGGTGATTTCTCGTTTAATACGCCGGGAGGCCGGTGTGCGGATTGCGAGGGAACGGGGACGATCACCGTCGAGATGCACTTTATGGCCGATGTCGATGTGCCCTGTGAGACCTGTGATGGCAAGCGCTACGGGCCGGAGGTTCTGGGGATTCGGTACCGAGGCAAAAATATCTCGGACGTCTTCGAGATGACCGTCGACGAGGCGGCCGTATTCTTCGAGGACTCGCGGGCCATCCAGCGCAAACTCAAACCGCTTCAGGAGGTCGGCCTCGGCTATCTTCGACTCGGCCAGACCACGGACACCTACTCCGGTGGAGAAGCCCAGCGATTGAAACTGGCGACCTATATCGCCGACGGCCGCAAACGGGGCGAGACGGAGCCGATCTTATTTATCTTCGATGAGCCGACGATTGGACTGCACCTCCACGATATCTCGGTGCTGCTGGTAGCACTGCGCAAGCTGGTGGAGCTGGGACACACCGTCATCTGTGTAGAACACAATATCGACTTTATCGCCTATTGTGATCACGTCGTCGACCTGGGCCCGGGAGCCGGCCCACGCGGAGGAGAGGTGATTGCCACCGGGGCGATGGAGGATATCGCACAGACCGATGAGAGCGTCACCGGCGGCTTTCTGGCGGAGTTTCTGGCGTCGTGACGACCGGGTCGAAAAGTCGGGCTGACGACAGGCCCAAGAACCAGCAACGCCCGGCGCCGTCATCGGCGCCGGGCGTTGTGGTTTCGGCGCCGGTTCTGTGACCGACGTCGATGCCATTTACGGAAGGGGCTCTTCGCCGGGCTCGTCGGGCTCGTCATCGCCTTCGAAGTCGTCGATACCGGCCGGCTGTTGCCGTTCCGGCATATCGACGTGGTCCTCGACGACGATGTCGTCACCCTGTTCGCTCATTGCACGAAGCAGCGAGGCGGCCCGGCTATTGCGCTCGAAGAGCCGGATGGAGCCGTCGGCCATCGCTTCGTTGAAGATCTCTTCGATGTAGTGACCCATCTCTTCGGTGGGCATCAGGAAGAAGAGTCGCCAATCGCCGAGCAACTCGCGGCTCTTTTCGCGCTGAGCTTCGGTTTCCAGTTCGGCTCGTTCGGAGTCGCTGAGTTCGCCGGGCTCTTCGCGCTCGTTGAGCCGCACCACGGCGCGGGCGTCGTCCAGTTCCACAACGCCATCCATCAGCGGATTGTCCTCGGTCAGATCAAAGGCCGCCACCGCCAGGTCGCGGTCTTCGCCGAGACCGGGGATGTCGTACCAGGGACTTCCACCGGCACCGAACATATCCGCCTGGGCTCCGCCCATGTCCGGCATCTGTTCGTCTTCCAGGGCAAAGAGGCCTGTGGTTTCGACATTGAGATTGGCCCACAGGTCGGCGTCATCATCGCGCTCGTCGTCGCGGGCCTCCTGTTCGAGGTCTTCCAGTGCCTGGACGAGGTCGACGCCGTCGGCGACGCGCTCGTAGAGTGTCTCAGCCAGTTGTCCGCCGGTGGTGTCGACGATGTCGCGGCGCAGAAGTGTTTCGGCGATTTCGCGCTGCACGTCTTCCAGTGACTCCACGACTTCCTCGCGGCGGTCATCGACTTCGACGAGACCGTAGGCGTAATCGGCTTCGTATTCGTTGATGTCGCCAATGTCGGCATCTTCGGTGGCGTCGCGAAGTTCGGTGGGGATGGCGTCCAGTGTCTGCCAGTCCCAAAGCCCCTCGTAGTCCCGGTATTCATCATCGGAGAGTTCGGGGGCGACAGCGCCGATTGGCTCTCCTTCTTCCAGGACGCGTTGGCGCGCTTCGTCGAAGCGCTCTTGGGCTTCCTGGACCTCACTCTCCGGTGGGTCTTCACCGGAGGGTTTGAAGATTTGAATGGTGCGCAGCCGAACCTCGGCGGGATCGGTGTAGTCGTCGCGGTGTTCCTCGAAATACTCCTCGATGCGTTGCTGGCCGTCGTCACTGTCGATGAACTCGTCGATATCATCGTCATCGACACCGACGAGCTCGACGAGGTCGTCTTCATTGAAGTCGACATATTCCAGGTCGACGCGGGTATTGCGCTGACGATGGAGTTCGTCGACTTCCGAGGACGTGGGGTGGACCTGCATATCGAGCATCGTCAGGTACTTGCGAGCCAGAAGCTCCTGGCGCTTGAAGTCCTCGTAGCTGGGCACGGGGACGCGCAGCGCTTGCTGGACGTAGCGCTCATAAAAGGGGCCGTCGAATTGACCACCGGAGCCATAGCCGTGCAAAAACTCGACATTTCGCGCCGGATCGGTGATGAAGTCTGCAAATTCCTCATCACTGACTCGCAGGCCCGCCTCTTCAGCGCGCTGACCCAGCAGATAGGTCGTGATGACAATGCGCAGGGCCTCGGCCTGATTGCGGAAGTAGTCCTCGTCCTGAGTCCGGGTTCCAGACCGGTCATCCGAGAAGTACCGATTCTGGATGATATTCACCTCTTCGGTGTGAATATCTTCACCATCCACACTGGCCATCAGCGCTCGCTGGCCGTCGCCGGCCATGCAGCCATCGGCGGGCACGCCGAAAAAGACGGCGAAGAAGACGATCAACACTCCGATCAAAATATAGGACAGACCGCTTTGTGCGCCGCGGCGTAGTCTTTCAATCATAGGGCAAAACTCCTGATATTGTCCGGTCGTCGTCAAACGGGTGACGCCAGAACCCGGGGGCTTCGAGGAATCAAACTCAAGCGGGGCCGGTTAAATTCCAGCGAGTGCTCGAAGGCGGGGGATGTTAACGAGAGGATTCATGGTTGACAAGCCGACGACAACCGGCGGAACGCGCAACATCAGCACATCGGTCGAAAAGAGGTTGACGGATCGGTCGCCCCGTTGGATACAGCGCGTGGCGAACTGCCGGTTTCGTGACCTCCATCATCGTGACGCGATGGTCAACAGTTGGGCTTTGGACTACAGTGCAAATCCGTTGTGAAGGGTGTGGTGGTCGGTCCCATACGGTGGTCTCGCCGAAACGCCATCGGAATTATTGCGATCTACTTCAGGTGTTGAATAATCGGCACGGTGCCGATCGCCCCTGGAGTCGATTCGTCGAGTAGTAGCGAGCAAAACGAGGTCTCATGTTCAACAAGCTCCTCGGTATTTTCAGTGATGATCTTGCCATTGATCTGGGGACGGCCAACACCCTGGTGTACGCCAAAGGCAAAGGGATCGTCTGCTGTGAACCGTCGGTTGTGGCCGTTCAGAAACACGCCAAGGGCGGCAAGAAAGTCAAAGCTGTGGGGCGGGTCGCCAAAGAGATGTTGGGCCGGACACCGGGAAGCATTGTCGCCATTCGCCCCATGAAAGATGGCGTGATCGCCGATTTCGAGATCACGGAGGCCATGCTGCGTTACTTCATCGGCCGGGCCCACAATCGCAGCAAATTGTACGCACCGCGGATCATCATCTGTGTGCCCTATGGGATCACGGAAGTCGAAAAGCGGGCGGTGCGCGAATCGGCGCACCAGGCCGGTTCGCGCGACGTATACCTCATCGAAGAACCGATGGCGGCCGCCATCGGCGCAGGGATGCCGATTGCGGAACCGTCGGGCAATATGATTGTCGACGTCGGCGGCGGGACGACGGAGGTCGCCGTCATCAGTCTCTCCGGGATTGTCTACTCGCAGTCGGCGCGCGTCGGCGGCGACAAGATGGACGAGGCGATCGTCCAACACATGAAACGAAAGTACAATTTGCTCGTCGGTGAGCGCACGGCGGAAATGATCAAATGCACCATTGGGACCGCTTATCCCACCGACGAAGTGATGACCATGGACGTCAAGGGCCGAGATCTGGTGGCGGGATTGCCGAAGACGCTGGAGGTCAACTCCGATGAGATTCGCGATGCGCTTCAGGAGCCGATCAACGCTATTGTAGAAGCGGTGCGCATCGCCCTGGAGCGGACGCCGCCGGAGTTGTCGGCCGATATCGTCGACAAGGGGATTGTGCTTGCCGGAGGCGGGGCATTGCTCAAAAATCTGGATATTCTGTTGCGCGAAGAGACGGGGCTGCCGGTGCTGATCGCCGACGATCCGATGTCGTCGGTGGTCCTCGGAAGTGGGCAGACACTCGATGAAATGGAGTTGCTCGAGGAAGTGGCCGAACAATCCTATTAGTAGTGACCTGCGCCGATGACAGCGGTCGGGAGTCGAGAGTAGACGATGATGTGGGACTGGCTAAAGAGACATCGCCGCAAGGTGGCAGCGCTGGTGGTGGTCGTGGTTCCACTGATGATGGTGGTGTCATCGGCGGGGGCCGATATCGGCCAGGAGACATCGGTGCCGACGCGCTTCGGCGGTGCTGTCGTCGGGGCTGTGCAGTCGGGCCTGACCGGAGCGGTGGCCGCTGCGGGCAACCTTTTGACCGGCATGACCGGCAACGCCGATCTGGCGGAGGAAAACGAGGAGTTGCAGCGGGAGGTAGAGCGACTTCGCGAAGAGAATAGCCGCCTTATTGGAGTTCTTCAGGAGAATTCGCGACTGCGCGATTTGGTCGGGTTTCAGCAGGAGCGACCGGAATTCGAGTTGGCGGCGGCTCGCGTCGTCGGTCGCGACCTCAGCCCCTATTTTCGCGTCGAAAAAATCCGCCTGTATTCGGAGGCCGAACTGGAGGCGCGCATGCCGGTGGTCGCTCCCGACGGGGTGGTCGGCCAGATCCATCGCGTCTACGACGGCTACGCCGATGTGGTGCTCATCGCCGACCCCAGAAGCCGCATCGACGCCATCAGTCAGCGCAACCGGGCCCTCGGCGTCATCGAGGGACTTGGCCACGACACCGATTATCGGGCACAGATGGCTTATATGACGGAGCGCGATGAGTTGCACACCGGCGATCAACTGGTCACCAGTGGCATGGGCGGTGTATTTCCCCGGGAATTACGCATCGGCTCTGTTGTGGAAGTCGAATACGACGAAGAAGATCTCTTCCAGAACGTGGTCGTCGAGCCGGCCGTCGATTTTTCTCGTCTCGAGGAGGTCTTTGTGATCACCGACCACGACTCGGAGATGTGATGCCGGCCGCCGTCTTATATCTGGTGGCGCTGGCGACGATGATCGCCGAAAGCACGTTGCTGTCGGTGTTGTCGATTCAGGCCTGGGCGCTGCAGACGCCGCTTATCATCGGCATCTACCTGGCATTGGATCGGGGATTTTCGGAGGGCGGACTGGTCCTGGCCGGGCTGTTTATGCCCATTGAATGGCTCGTGGGAGGGCCGTTTGGGCTTTACAGCCTGGGATTGGCGGCGGTCTTTGTGGGATTGCAGGCCGTGGGTTCCAATGTCCAGCGAGTCTGGGGGGTGGCCCGCGGGGTGATGGCCGGAATTGCCGGCCTCGGTCACGCTGCCGTGCTCCTGGTGGTGTTGTATCTGATGGGGCAAGGCGATGCGCGACTGGCATCATCGATCGGCTGGCAGATGTGGTTTGGAGCGCTGGTCGTCGCCGTGGGAAGTGTCGCAGTGGGAAAGGCATTTGCCAGAGTCGACGAAATGATGGATTCTCATCAGCGAAGTACAGGGCTGGAACACTGACCCCGAATGTCGGGCTCAGTTGACCGGCGCACAGGGCGAAGCGATGTCGGTACGCAACTTACCAGAACGGGAAACAAAGACGACGCCAGGGGGCTATGAGGGGCGATACCTGTGGATTATCGTGATCTGCCTCATCGCCTTTGGTGCCATCGGATTGCGACTGTGGAATCTCCAGATCATCGAGGGCGAACGGTACTACCGGGCGAGTACGGACAACATTATTCGTCAGGTCGAAGTCCAACCACCTCGCGGAGAGATTCTCGATAGCGAAGGAGTGGCACTGGCGGAGAACCGTCCGGCATTCGATGTCTACGTCGACTCCAATATCTTTCAGGCCAATGCCGACGACGAGGTGCATCGCCGACTCCAGGCCTATCTCGATTTGAGCGATGATGATTTCGAGGGGGTTGTAAGCCGCATTGAATCATCGCACGGCGAAGTGCTGGTGCGGCGCGACGTATCGAGAGCGGACGTGGCGCGGCTGGAGGAAGACCAGTTGCGGCTGCCAGGCGTCGAGGTTCGCACATCGCACCGGCGCTACTATCCATTGCACCACGTCGGTGCCCACGCCCTTGGATATGTCTCGGAAGTCGACTCCGACCAATTGCGTCGACTCCATCCCTACGGTTACCGGCGAGGCCACCTAACGGGCCAGATGGGGCTGGAGCGTTCGTTTGAGGAAATGCTGCATGGATCACCGGGGCTGGAAAGAGAAGTCGTCGACGCCCGGGGCAACCCTCTGAGCGAAGCGCAGACCGAGTTTCTTATCGGAGAGTATCAACAGATCCGCGCCGTCGCCGGCCGCGATGTCGTCACCAACCTGGACGCCGATTTGATGGTGATCATCGACGAGGCCTTCGAGGACTACGCCGCCGGGGCCGCCGTCGCCGTCGATCCCAATGACGGACGCGTCCGGGCGATGTACAGCAAGCCCCATTTCAATCCCAATGCCTGGTCGGGGCGATTGTCGTCGATGGAGAAGTTGCGCAGTGACAGCGACCCCTTTCATCCGATGATGGATAAGACGGTCAGCCGTTTTTTCCCGGGATCGGTCTACAAGATTATCGGGTCCTGGATGGGGTTGGCCGAAGAGCACGTGGACGCCGATGACGAATACCACTGCCCGGGTTACCACGATTTCGGGGGACATCGGTTTCGGTGCTGGCGCGACGGGGGCCACGGCGATGTCGACGCCTCGTCGGCGATGGCTCAGTCCTGCAATGTCTACTACTACGAGATGGCCGAAGAGTTGGGACTCGACGTGCTGGCGGAGTACGCACGGGCCTTCGGGTTTGGCGAAAAGACCGGAATCGAGTTGTCACGCGAGGACAGCGGTCGAGTCCCCGATCGGCAGTGGCATGAAAGCCATAGCCCCGAGGGCTATCAGCGCGGTTTCGACCTCAACTCAATTGTCGGAAGCGGCGATACGCTGGCGACGCCGTTGCAGGTCGTGATGGCCTATGCGGCGATCGCCAACGGCGGCGACCTGTACTACCCCCAGCTCGTTGACGAGATCCGAGGCGACGACGGGGAAGTCCTCTTCGATTACACCCCTCAGTTGCGCAAACAGGTCGATATCGAACCGGAGCATCTGGACGTGTTGCGCGAGAGCCTCCATGAGGTCGTGGCCAGCGAAGACGGAACGGCCCATGGTGCATCCCTGGATCATACGCCGGTCGCCGGAAAGACGGGGACTGCTCAGGTCGCTCAAATCGGATCGGTGCGTATTCCCCACGAAGAGCGGGAGTTGCATCTTCGCAACCACGCCTGGTTTTCGGCTTACGCCCCCTACGACGACCCCGAGATCGCATTGGTTGTATTTCTGGAGCACGGCGGCGGAGGAGGCGGCGATGCGGCACCGGTGGCCATGGAGATTCTGGACCGTTATCTGACGCGCGACGGCCGCTCCGCGCTCGACGTCCGGCTCGGCGATCGAAGAGCCCGGGGAGGTCAGTGATGACGCTGGATAGGCAGCGACGTTGGTGGTCCGGGGTCCAGCGCCTGAACTGGCCGCTTTTGGTCGTGGTCGCAGTGCTGGCACTACTGGGGATTATTAATCTTCGCAGCGCCTCGATGCACTCTGACGTGGCGTTTCATCTGTATCACAGTGTCTGGCTCGGTGCCGGCAGTGCCATGGCGGTGGCCATGGCGTTTGTGGATACCCGCTTTTTTATCCGCTGGGCCTACGCATTATACGGTGTGGCCATCTCCTTACTGGCATTGGTGGCGCTGGTGGGGACCGAACTCAACGCCTCCCAGCGATGGCTCGACCTGGGTATTTTTATGGTGCAGCCGTCGGAGTTGTTGAAACTGGCGGTCATCGTGGTGACAGCCCGGTTCTTTCACGAGCAAGACCGGGATGAGTCGTATGGCCTTCACGAATTGTGGAAGCCCTTTGCGCTGGTCGGCGTCGGCGTTTTATTTGTGCTCAATCAGCCCGATCTGGGGACGTCGCTGGTCATTTTGGCGATCTTTATGACCATGGTGCTATTTGAAGGTGTGCGCTGGGAGAGTCTGGCGGCGCTGGCGGTGATCGTCGTCGTCGCCATTCCCTTTGGCTACGCCTTTTTGTTGCAGGACTACCAGCAGGACCGGGTGGCGACCTATCTCAACGTCGACGCCGATACTCGCGGCAAGTCGTGGCAAGTTCGCCAGTCGATGATCGCCCTTGGTTCCGGGCAGTTGTGGGGCAAAGGGCAACTGGAGGGCACCCAGGTCCAGAAGGGATTTGTGCCGGAACACGAAAATGACTTTATTGCCGCCAACTGGGCCGAAGAGCGTGGTTTTGCGGGCATGGTCCTATTGCTATTTGTGTATCTGGCGTTCATCCTCTGTGCGCTCAATATTTCTCGACGCGCCGACAGTCGATACGGCGCAGTGGTTGCCGTGGGGGTGGCGGCTCTGTTTTTCTGGCATATCGTCGTCAATCTCGGGATGGTCACCGGAGTACTGCCCGTTGTGGGTTTGACATTGCCGATGATGAGCTATGGCGGAAGCAGCATGCTGGTGATGCTCGCCGGTGTCGGTCTATTGTTGAACGTCAGTACCAGTCGCCGCGCATTTTGACATTGTGAGGGATACGTTTGTCGACTTCCGAATTCGCTGAAAGTGCCGAAGAGGGCGAACAACGCGACAACCTTCTGGTTCCCGACGTCGAGCGCTGGGA
>LFFM01000464.1_pt1 | contig 28161 bp, 24 predicted proteins | sample 643131 | NCBI WGS metagenome assembly LFFM01 (sample SAMN03777445, study PRJNA286221) | soda lake metagenome | biome: soda lake; feature: Kulunda steppe; material: water; isolation source: sample Tc-Br brine of Tanatar trona crystallizer | place: Russia: Kulunda steppe | collected 2011-07
GGGAATCGGCTCTCGAGGCCGAGCCGATCCTTCACACGTTCGACGACGCCGACGTCGGCGCGTTCACGCTCGCGTAACACGGTTCGGAACTCCTCGATCGTCGCCCACTGTTCGTTGGTCAGCGATTCGTGCTCCTCCCGTCGGATCTTGAACGGACAGCGCGTGGAGAAGACGCACCCGGCGGGCGGATCCCGAGGGCTCGGCGGCGTTCCGCGGAGCGTGATCCGGTCGCCGGACGCCGTCGGGTCCGGCTGTGGAATGGCCGACAGGAGGGATCGCGTGTACGGATTCGACGGCGAGCGAAACAGCCGTTCGGTCGGGCCGATCTCCATGAGCTTTCCGAGATACATCACGCCGACGCGATCACAGACGTGTCTCACGACGGAGAGGTCGTGTGCGATGAGCATGTATGTCAGCCCGAACTCCTCCTGGAGGTCGTCGAGCAGGTTGAGGATCTTCGCCTGCACCGAGACGTCGAGCGCGCTCACCGGTTCATCGAGCACGATGAACTCCGGCTCCAGCGCCAACGCGCGGGCGATCCCGATCCGTTGGCGTTGTCCCCCGCTGAACTGGTGTGGGTACCGATGATAGTGTTCCGGCTGGAGTCCGACGCGGTCGAGCAGCGTCGCCACACGCTCGCGCCGCTCGCGCGACGTTCCCCACCCGTGGACGTCCAGCGGCTCACGGACGATCCGGCCGACCGTCATTCGTTCGTTGATCGCGGTGTTCGGGTTCTGATACACCATCTGTGCGTTCCGTCGCCACTCCGTGAGTTCGCGGCGGCCGAGCGCGGTCACGTCCGTCCCGTCGAACGAGACCCGGCCGTCATCGACCGTTTCGAGTCTGAGCACGCTCCGTCCGAGCGTCGTCTTTCCGCAGCCACTTTCGCCCACGATTCCGAGCGTCTCTCCACGGCCGATCTCAAAGGAGACGCCGTCGACGGCCTTGACCGGACTCCCGCCGATCAGGCGGTCGTCCTCGTAGTAGGTTCGGACGCCATCGACGACGACGAGCGGGTCGTCGACGCCGCGTTCCTCCGATGAATCGGTACGTGTTCCCGGCGGCTCGGAGCGCCCCCCCGAGGCTTCGGGACGCCCCTCGCTCGACGCCTCGCGCGCTGGCTGATCACTCATGTGAGTCCCTCTCGACCTCATCACGCTCTTTACGGCGTCCACGCACGGACGCCCCCGCGCCCCCGTGTGTCGCCACCCGCTCCTCGACGGACTCGTTCACGGGGTACAACAGGCAGGCGGCGGTGTGTGTCACGTTCCCCCCGTCGTCGACGTCCACGTGCGTCGGATGCACCCGTTCACACGCTTCGAAGGCCTCCGGGCAACGGGGCGCGAACCGACAGTCGGTCGCGTCGCCGGTCGGCGTCGGTACGCTCCCCTCGATGGTCGGTAATCGCTCGACGTCGTCGGCGAGTCCGGGGATGCTCCGCAAAAGCCCACGCGTGTAGGGGTGTTTCGGCGCCGCGAAGAGCCGCTCGACGGAGGCGCGCTCGACGACCTCTCCCGCATACATCACGGCGACGGAGTCGGCGATCCGGGCGATCACGCCCATGTCGTGGGTGATGAAGACGATCGAGAGATCGCGTTCCCGCTGCAGGCGCTCCAGCAGATCGAGAATCTGCGCCTGGATGGTGACGTCGAGTGCGGTCGTCGGCTCGTCACAGAGCAGCACGTTCGGGTCACACGCAAGCGCGAGCGCGATGACCGCGCGCTGTTGCATGCCGCCGCTGAACTGGTGTGGATACTCCCCGAGCCGCCGTTTCGGGTCCGGGATCCCGACGCTCTCGAGCAGATCCGCCGCCGTCTCCACGGCTTCCCGTCCCGTGAGTCCACGATGGATCCGCAACAGCTCCCGGATCTGGTTACCGACGGTGTAGACCGGATTGAGGCTGCCGAGAGCGTCCTGAAACACCATCGCGATCTCGCTGCCCCGAACGGCCTCGACGACCGGCTGCGGCGCCGCGACGAGGTTGACCCAGCCGGCGTCGACCGAGATCGCGTCCTCGTCACGCGTGCCGGACTCGATCGTCACGAACGCGTCGGTCCCGTCCACGGGTTTCGAGGGATCCTCCTCGCCTTTCCGATCGGCCCACCGGACCGCATTCGGGTGGTCTCGGGCGATACGCTCGACGAACGACGGGTCGTGGTACCGGACTACGCTCTCCGGATGGACCCGGCCGGGTCCGTCGACTAATCCGAGCATCGATCTGGCGGTGACGCTCTTTCCGGAGCCGCTCTCGCCGACGACGCCGAGGGTCCGCCGCGGTGTGACCGCAAAGGAGACGCCATCGACCGCTCTGACGGTCTCCTGGTCCGTCTCGAAGGTCGTCCGTAGGTTCTCGACCGAGAGAAGCGGCCCGTCCACGTCGAGGGATGCGTCCGTCATACCCCGCCACCTCGGGATTCCGTCTCGCTCGCGTCCGTCGCGCCGGCGTCGCTCTTCGGGTCCACGGCGTCACGGAGTGCGTCACCGACCGCATTAAACCCGATGACGACGAGCGTGACCATCACGCCCGGGATCAGCGAGATGTGCCACGACGACGTCGCGACGTACTCCCGTCCCATGTCGACCGCACGGCCCCACTCGGGGGTCGGTGCGGTGATACCCAGGCCGAGAAACGAGAGCCCCGCGACCGCGAGTATCACGCCGCCGAGGACGAGCGAACTGTAGATCAGCAGGTAGCCGACGAGATATGGAAGCATGTGCAGCTGCATGATCCCCGCGGGGGACTGACCGTAGCTCCGTGCGGCGTCGACCCAGTCCTCCTCGGCGATCTGCAGCGTGGGGCCCCGGAAGGCCCGCCAGAGGAACGGCCACCCGGTCGCCGCCAGAATGAGCCCCAGGAGGACGCCGCCGTCGTAGATCCCCGCGAGACGGGTGTCCGCAAGTATCACCGTAAGCAGGATGAGCAGGAGCAACCGTGGAACGCCCATGATCGTGTCGCCGGTGACGACGAGAACGAGGTCGGCGAGTCCACGATAGTAGGCGGAGATCAGCGCGAAGACCGTCGCGATGGCGGCGCTGACGCCGACGCTAAGGAGTCCGATCAAAAGCGACACCCGTGCCCCGTGTACGAGGAAGGTGAAGAGATCCTTCCCGTCGGTGAGCGTGCCGAACGGGTGGAATCGGTCGAACTCGTCGTACGTCATCGGCCCGACGTTGCCGCCGTCGTAACCGACCGACCGGGTCTGGGTGTTCGCGTTGCCGACGAGTATTTCGACGACGCTGTCCGCGTCGGCGTCGTAGTACTCGATGGTGTGTGAAAACGGCGAGTAGAGATTCTGTTCGGCCGTCGTCGTGCCGAGCGTCGGCGCGAAGACCGCCATGGTCAAAAAGAGCCCCACGACGAGCATGCCGAACTGTCCCCAGCGATGGTATCGGAGCCGACGAACGACGTCGTCACGGGGAGTCCAGTCCGCCAGCCGGTACTCCTCGCGGAAGGTGAGATATCCGCGCCAGATCCACCACAGCCAGACGACCACGTAGAGGTGGACGATGAGCACGCGAAGCCCCCATGCGACGGCGGGGGAGAGCCCCAAGAAGGTCCCGTGCCACGTCCCGTCGGGAGTTTGATACCCTCGGTTCGGGATCGTCTCCCGGGCCGTCAGCGTCGGGAGGTCCGCGAGGGGGATCAATGCGGAGCGTATGAGTCCGCCGGTCGCTCGGAGGAGATCGACTGCCCCGACGGCGACGGCAATCCAGCCGACGACGCCGAGCACCGCACCGAAGAGAACGGCGTCGAGCACCCCCTGAACGCGGAACGGAACGCGGTTCGTGACCCGCAACACGACGCTCGCGTTCGTCCACGTCGCGAGCCCAAGCCCGAAAAGAAAGAGGACGGTCGCTCCCGCGAGGACCACCAGCGTAGCCGACGAGTCCCCGGCAGCCAACGCCTCGGCGGCCCACTCGGTGCCCGTCCCGACGCCCGATGCGAGTGCATCTCCCGCGGTGAGCGTTCCGTCCGCGAAACGTCCCGCCTCAAGGAGGAGAAGCACCGCCGTACCGAGCGCCCAGATCGCCGCTGGCCGCGGGCGTTTTCGGATCCGATCCGCGAGCGGCTCGTAATCCACGACGGTGTCGTCGGCCATGATCACTTCCCTCCGTACCCGACGCGCGGGTCAATGAGGACGTACAGCAGGTCCTGCAGCAGGTTGATGCACACCACCACCACGATGAACACGAACACGAGCGCGGTCACCAGCGGCAGGTCGCCGTTGACTGCCGCCTGAAAGAAGAGCCAGCCGATCCCGTTGATCCCGAAGACGACCTCGACGATCACGGAGCCGCCGATGAGCAGGAACGCCTCGTTCGTGATCGTCGGGACGAGCGGGATCATCGAGTTCCGGAGAACGTGTTTCCAGACGAGCGACCGCCGGGAAACCCCGTTCGCCGTGGCCGTCTCGACGTAGTTCGAGTTGATCGTCTCCAACACCGCGGTTCTGGCGATCCGGAGTTCACTCCCCATCGACGCCGAGCCGAGCACGACCGCCGCCGGCAACACCTGTTTGGTCGCCGCAAGGAAGCCGGTTGGCGAGGCGAGGTTCGAGAGATCCGGCGTTCCGGTGACGGAGGTCTCGACGAGGAAGCGGTTCCAGTTGAACCCGATCAGTGCCTCCGACTGTGAGAGGACGGCAAGCAGGATGATCCCGAGCCAGAAGTTGGGCATCCCCCGCCAGATGATCCCGAAGAGGGATGCCGCGTAGTCGCCGTAGGTGTTCGAGTGAAGCCCCGCGTACACGCCGAGCGGAATCCCGACGAAGATCGGGATGAGCACGGCCCAGAACGCGAGCCACATCGTCCGCGGCGCGTAGATGATGAGGAGATCGATCACGTCGGTCCCCGGTGCCAACACCCATGATTGGCCGAGGTTGAACGTGAAGAAGTCGATCATGTACTCACGATAGTGATCCCCGACCGGCTGCTCGAGGCCGAGCTGTTCACGGACCCGCATGTACTCCGCGCGTGACTCCTCGGTCGCCGCCTCGCCGACGATGGCAGCCGCCGGATCGAGCGGACCGAACCGAAAGATGACGAACGTCAGGGTCGCCCCGAAAAACAGGACCGGGACGGAGAGCGCGAGGCGCTTGAGAAAGTACTGGAGACGACTCATCCGGACGCCCCCGGTCGCACGTCCGTGAACCCCGACTGCGCCGATGGATCGGTGAGCACCGTAATACGTCGATCGGAAGGGAACCATCGCATAAATCTGCTTCGGGTCGGCCTCTCCGATCGTTTCATTCGTTTCCGCCCGTCGTTTCACGCGCCCGATCGTTCACCGACCCCATCGGTCATGGATCCGGAAAGAACGGTGCGGGATCGTCGTGACGGAACGATCCGAGATGCGTTCCGTCGATCCTAAACACGTGTGAGTAGGTGACGCCGGCGTCGAACGCCTCCCGACGACACGCGCCGAGCGACGATCGATCGAACACGGCTGCGATCAGGATCGCTCGTGCGCTCGACTCATCGAGGAACGTCGTGAGCAGATAGAGGTGGCGGTCGTCGACCGCCCGATGGACTTCGGTTCGCTCGAAACCATCCGGCGTGAACCACGCGTCGAACGTCTCCGCATCGTCTCCGGGAATGACGTACGCGAACCCATGATCGTCGGTTCGTCCTGCCTCGGCGGTGACCGGTGCGGCGTCGCCCGCCGGGATCGCGAGCGTCTCCCACCCGTCGCTTGCCAGATCCTCGGCCATCGCCGCCAACTCGTCGAGCAGCCGTATCCACCCGTCATCTCCCGTGGCGTCCTCTGACACGAGTGGGCCAACGCGATCCGGGGACAAAAACGTGCGGACCGCAGTCAAATACGGTCGAGAACGGATGGAGACCCTCGGGGAGAATCGCCTGCAAACCGGTTAGAAACTACTGTCGGGGTGTTCCCACTCCTCGTAGTAAGCCTGCTGGCTCTCGGTCAGCGATTCGAGCGAGATCCCCAGCGTCTCGAGCTTCCGTTCGGCGACGGCCCGGTCGAGCCGGTCGGGGATCGCGTAGAGTCCCGGGTCCAGATCCGCGTCACCCGCGAGCATGTCGTGGGCCGCCATGAACATCATCGCGAACGTGGTGTCCATCACCTCCGCGGGGTGGCCCTGGCTGTAGGGGCCGGTGAGGTTGACGAGCCGCCCCTCCGCGAGGAGGTTGATCCGGCGGCCGTCCGCGAGGTGATACCGCGTCACCCCCTCCTTCGGCGTCGTGGTCTCGACCGCGAGGCCCTCCAGGGCGTCGAGGTCGATCTCCACGTCGAAGTGGCCGGAGTTGGCGAGCGTCGCGCCGTCGGGCATCAGCTCGAAGTGCTCTCGTCGGAGAACTTCGCGGTTCCCCGTCGCCGTGATGAACAGGTCGCCCGCCTCGGCCGCCTCGGCGGTGTCCATCACTCGATGGCCGTCCATGTGTGCCTGCAGCGCCTTCCGCGGGTCGACCTCGGTGACGATGGTCTGAGCACCCATGCCGCGTGCCTTTCGGGCGATGCCGCGGCCGCAGTAGCCGTAGCCACAGACGACGACGTCCTTGCCCGAAAGGAGGGAGTTGGTGGTGATCGTGATGTTGCTCAACGAGGACTCGCCCGTGCCGTGGACGTTGTCGAAATAGTGTTTCATCGGCGTGTCGTTCACGCCGTAGACGGGGAACGCGAGCACGTCCTCGGCCTCCATGGCCTCCAGCCGCGTGATGCCCGCGGTGGTCTGTTCGCCCCCGCCGATCACCTGCGCCGCGAGGTCGGGATGGTCCGCGTGACACTTCGAGATGAGCTCACAGCCGTCATCGAGGATGAAGTCGGGCTCCTCCTCCAACAGCTCGTGTTGGGCGGCGTCGAACTCCTCGTCGCTCATTCCCTCCCAGGCGTACGCCGTGATCCCGTCACGGGCGTCGAGTTCGTCGACGACTGCACCGTGGGTGCTCTGTGGTTCACTCGGCGCGAACAACACGTCTGCGCCGGCCGCGTGGAGCGTCTCGATGGCGACGCCCGACTTCGTCTCCAGGTGGGAGGCGAACGCGACGGTGTATCCCGATAACGGCTTCCCCTCGCCGTACTCCTCCTGAAAGGACGCCAGTATCGGCGTGTGGTCACGAGCCCAAGTCAGCGGATCGGTGGATTCCTCGCGAGTCATTAACACGAATACCGACCTCGCGTGAAGACATAAGCGCTCCGTCATCGGCCACCGCACTCGGTCGGATCACGGCACCGCACCCACGCCGGTCATGGTCCCATCCGTCGCGGTCATGTTACTATCCGTCGCCGGTCACGGCGCCGATTCGACGCCACACCAGTCCATCGCGGTGAGCGCGAGCGTTTGTGCCGTCTCGACGAGCGAGTCGATCTCGACGTACTCGTCGGCGGCATGGCCGCCGGCTCCGCGTGGGCCGAGCGAGATCGCCGGCGTGTCATAGTAGAGCTGATAGAATCGCTCGTCAACGCCGCCCAATCCGCCGACGTAGGAAGTCTCGCCGCCCGTCACGGCTTCGGCGTGCTCGGTGGCGAGTTGTACGATCGGCTCGTCCGTGTCGACCTCGTGTGGCTCCGCATCCCAGCCGAACCACTCGATCTCGGGCGGGTGTTCCGAGAGCCACTCGTCGTTTTCGACGACGCCGTTGACGGCGTCGATGATCTCTCCACGGACCTGTTCGCTCGTTTCACCGGGCGGCCATCCGACGCGCCCGGTGAGCACGGCCTCTCCGGGGACTTTCGAGACCCAATCGCCGGCCTCCGCGACGCTGATGCTCAGATTCGTCTCGCTCCCTTTCGCCCGTGGATCCTGATTCACGGCCGGCTGATACGATATTCGCTCCCGTCTCCGTTCGTCGAGGTTCTCAAGCGCCTGATAGATCCGTGCTGCGTGCCCGATCGCGTTCTCTCCCGCGTACTTCCGTGCCGTGTGTGCCGCCTTTCCGGGGACCGTGATCCGGAAATACGAGACTCCCGCACCGGCGATTCCGACGTTCGGGATGCCGAACGGTTCACAGATGATGGCGGCGTCGGGTCGGTACCCACGTTCGAGCACCGACAGGACGCCGCCGATCCCGCCGGCTTCCTCCTCGATGGTCGTCTGAAGCAGCAGATCGCCGGCCAGTTCGATCCCGAGATCATCGAGGACCTCGTACGCGTGGATGAAGGCGGCGATCCCACCTTTCATGTCCAGCGCGCCGCGACCGTACAGTCGACCGTCGTCGATCGTCGCCTCCCACGGGTCGGTCGACCAGCTTTCGAGCGGCTCCGGATTGACCACGTCGATGTGGCCGCTGAACGCGAGCGACCGCCCGCCCTCGGGATCGGATCCTTCCCGAGTGGCGACCACGTTCTCGCGGCCCTCGTACCCGTACTCCTCGTAGGTCACCGTCTCGAAGTAACCGGGGTGATCGGCGAGATCGGCCGCGGACGGCTGCCACGTGTCGATCTCGAGATCACGGTCCGCAAGCCGGTCGAGAACGACCGCCTGTCCGGGTGTCTCACGTCCGGAGACGGAGCGAGCCGCAACGAGTTCCCTCAACAAGTCGATCATGTCGTCCTGCCTCTCTGCTATTTGCTCACACACTTCGGCACGCATACCGGCTCGCTACTTCGGCCGCGATCATATAGGTTGGCGTACCGGCCCGCTGTTTCGTCCGCATTCGGGTCGCGTTCCGCACGTGGGGTACGACGCTCTCCGGACGGTTGCTCTCCTGATGGTTGCCGCCCCCGATCCGTCGTCGATGGTGCGTCGGGCGTTCCGCGCGACGTCCGACGGCATTCACCGTCCGTCGAAAGGTATTTTTCCGGCTGCCTCCCGCGATACGTATGTCCCTCACCGGCGCGGAATATCTGATCACTGCGCTCGAACGTTACGGCGTTACGCAGCTGTTCGGCAATCCGGGAACCACGGAGCTTCCGACCGTCCAAGCGACCGCCGATAGCTCGATCGAGTACGCCCTCGGGCTGCATGAGGACGTCGCGGTCGGCATGGCTGCCGGATACGCGACGGCACGACGCTACCACTCCCACCACGACGAGACGGTGCTGCCGCTCGGCGTCGCCAACCTCCACGTCGCCCCCGGTCTGGCACACGGGCTTGGTAACCTCATCGGCGCATCGTTTGCCGGCTCGCCGGTGCTCGTCACCGCCGGCAACTACGAGACCGATTTCCAACACGAGGAGCCGATCCTTCACGGCGACCTCGAGATCATGGCCGACCAGTACACGAAGTGGAGCGCCGCCGTCCCCTCGGTGGACGCGCTGCCGACGATGCTCCGCCGGGCCGTGAGGCAGGCGCTCACTCCGCCGACCGGCCCCGTCTTCCTCGAACTGCCGCTCGATGTGATGGTGGCGGAGACCGACGCCGACGTCGAGCGTCTCGGCCCCATCCCCGACGCGGGTCGGGGCGATCCCGAATCGATCGCGGCCGCCGCCGACCTCGTTGCCGCGGCCGACGAGCCCGTGATCGTGATCGGCGACGAGGTGGCGCGCTCGAGTCCCGCCGCGATCAGCGAGGCGGTCGCCTTCGCGGAGGCGAGCGGTGCCCGCGTTCACGGCGAGTTCATCACGGCGGAATCGAACTTTCCGACCGATCACGACCAGTGGGGCGGTACGGTGCCCGGAACCGAGTCCGGATTCGTCGAAACGGTCGACGGAGACACGGTGATCTTCGTCGGGTGCGGATCGGCGACGACGTCGATCGGTCACGAGGAGGAGCTCCTCCCCGAGGCGACGATCGTTCAGATCGGTCCAGACGGGTGGGAACTCGGAAAAAACTGGCCGGCCGACGCCTCCGTGCTCGGCGACCCCGAACACGTACTCGCCGAGCTCACGGAGGGCGTCGAAAAGCACCTCTCGGCAACCGCTCGCCAAACCCGCCGGGAGCACGCTCGCGACGCGGCGGCACGATTCCGAGCGGCCAGCCGGCCCGCCGATCCGGATCCCGACGATCCACGAGCGTCCAAGGGCCAGCTCGGACGTGCGGTGGCGGACGCGGCGTCCGACGCGCTCATCGTCAACGAAGGGGTCACGTCGGGTCGCGCGGTCCAGTGGCACGTCCCGCTCGGTCCCGAACAGTGGATCGGCAACAAAAGCGGCGGGCTCGGGTACGGACTTCCCGCGGCGATCGGCGCGGCAATGGCCGAGCGCGACCGATCGGAGCCACGGGACGTCGTGGCGTTCATCGGCGACGGCTCGTACTTTTATTATCCACAGACGATCTACTCGGCGGTCAGACACGACGTCGACGTCACGGTGATCGTCGCCGACAACCGAAACTACCGGATCCTGAAGGACAACACGCTGCGGGTGCTCGGCGGGACGGAGGACGACCACGAGTTCGTCGCGATGGACTTCGAGCCGCCGTTGGACGTTTCGGCGAACGCGGAGAGTTACGGTGCGAGCGCCGAACTCGTCGACGACCCGGATCAGATCGCCGACGCGATCAGCGAGGCACGAGCGAACGAGGGCCCGACGGTCCTCGACGTGCTGATTCACGACTGACGTCGACGAACGAATTCGTCGCGGTCGCGATCCGTGGCTCTACTTTTCACATGGAGTCGACAGTAGCCACGACGGCCCTCGGACCGTACCGCCCCGTCCCGAGAGTTTATATACGAAACCGAGGCCAACCACCCCATGTTCGATGCACCCCTGGACGCAACCTACGCGTGGCTCGGCGTCGCGCTGGTGAGCGTCGTGACGGCCGGCGTGGCCGCCACGCTCCCCGCGTCGCCGCCGCCGGATGTGGCCGGCGCCGCCCATACGATCGACTCCGTCGCCGACGGCGACCATCCGGCGACCGCCGAGCACGGGCTTACGGCGGACCGGATTCGGCTCACCGACCGGACGGTCGCGCTCGGATCGAACGGGGAGGTCGCCCACACGACGCTCGTGGCACCCCGCATTACGCCCGTTCCGTCCTCGGAGTCCCATCGTGACGCCGGCGAACTCCGACGTGTCTTACACGGCGCCCCTCCGGATCGGGTCTTCGATGACCCCGAGGCGCTCTCCACCGCCGCCGACCGTGCGCGGACGGCCGACCACGACTGGCGCGCCGCCCCGAACCGGCTCACAGTTCGACGAGTTCACTACGATGACGTCCAGGTCACGCTCGTCGGGTAGCTTGGGTCGGGACGGCGCGTCCCCCACGGACGCGTCGCCTCCGGATGCGTCATCGATCGCGTTTCCGATCACGGGCGCAGCGTCCGGGGAACCGCCACGGTCCCGGGACCGTGCGGCCGTCGAGCCGATCGCTGCACTCGTCGCGCTCGTTGCCGTCGGTGCCGCACTCGGGCTCTACACGGTCGCGTTGGACGAGGCGGCACCCGACGGCGACCGGAAACTCGCCGAGACGACGCTCGACCGAGTCGAACGCGATTCCACCGTCGGAGGCGTCGTCCGCCCCGATCGGATCGACGCCCCCGTTGACGCCCCGTACGCCGGCGTGGCCGTCGAACTCCGCACGCGAACGGAGACGTGGCGCGTTCGAGCCGGCGACGACCCGCCGGCGCTCCGAGCCGAATCGGTCGAGCCGACCGCTTCCACGGCCGAGCGGACCGTGACGGTTCGAGCTGCACCCGGAGAGAATCTCCGAGGAGTCCTTCGGGTGGTGGTGCGACGGTGACGAGCACCGTTCTCGACGTGACAGTCATGCTGCTTTGCGTTTCCGCAAGCGTCGTCGTGCTGGGCGGGCTCGGCGACGATCCCACGTCAACGGCGCCGCCGAGCGCGGAGACGGCTGCCGATCGATTAACCACGGAGACGGCGACGGTCGAGTACGGCTCCGACGGGGGATCGCTCACGCCGACCGATGCCGTGATCGACGGGACGGACGGAACGGTCCATGCAACGCTCGCGGAGCTGCTTTGGATGGCCGCGATCCACGACGCGGATCGACACGAGGCTGGCGGCGACGCGGATGGGGACGGCATCGAAGACGACGCGGGTCGACACGGCGCCAGTGGCGGCGAAGACCGAAACGGTGGCCCTGAAACGTTCCGTGCGTCGGTCGTCGAGACCGTGACCGACCACCTCGGTCCGCGAGTTCGGATCGACGTCCGTACCACCCTCCTCGACCGCGAGGTCGACTTCGTTTCGGGCAGCGCCGATGGTCGGCACGTCACGGACGAACCGAACGAACGCGAGGCGATCAGCGTCGGCGACCCGCCGCCACGGAGTGCCGACGTGGCCACGGCGGTCGCCTCGCTACCTGCACCGGATGCGGCTGGTGAACGGGTGAACGGCTCCCGGCTTATCGTCCGGACGTGGTGACCGTGTCCGGAGATCACTCTCGGGACGCCACGACCGAGCCGTACGGACGAGAACGCGAGACGGACGAGGATCGACGGGGAGGCGTGACGGGGCTCGTTGCCGATCGTCGCGGTCGCGTCCCGTTCGCGCTGATCGGGGTCCTGTTGCTCGTCACCAGCAGCGCGTACGCGCTGGGCGTCGCGGAGCAGGGGCTCGTCGCCGAGGACCGGGACGTCGAGCGAGCCGTCGAACGGGTCGACGCCGACACGACGACGGCACTGAAGATAGCCGCTCGCGAGGCGGCTGCCGACGCCGCGGCCGAACCGGTGACCCGGCCGCCAACCGGCAGTAAGGACGAAACTGCCGCCGCGAACGCGGTCCGTCCGGAATCGGCGTTCGAGGATGCGTTTCGGATCCGCCTCGCGATCGCGGCCGCGGACGCGCTGTCATCAGTCGCGACGGACGTCGGCGAGGTCTCGGCGTCGACGTCCGTTCCGGCGGTCGAGGGCTCCGAGGATCTTACGGCCGCACGCGAACGCGTCACGGTCGAGCCCGTCGCCGACGGCACGGCGACCCGTGTGACGTTCACGGAGGTTCGGACGGTCGCGACACGCGACGAACGGATCGTGGCCGAGCGGACGGCGAATCGAACGGTCGTCGTCGCCGTTCCGACGCTTGGGGCACACGAACGAACCGAGCGGTTCGAACGTCGGCTCAATACCGGACCCGTCGAAGGCCCTGGACTCGGACGACAGCTCACCGCGAGCCTCTACCCGATGACGTGGGCTCGCGGCTACGCACAGTACGCCGGCGCACCGGTGCGGAACGTCCTCGCGAACCGCCACGTCGAGCTCTCGACGAACGCCGGGCTCGTTCGTACCCAGCGCGACGTCTTTGGAGCGGCGGATCCGTCCGCCCGCGGCGGCGTCGCTCGAGCCACCGCCGAAACCGGCGTCGCGGATCTGCTCGCCCCGACCGACCTCGACGAGGAGGACTGGGCCGAAACCGTACTCGACGCACCCACGACCGTCGATGACGGCGGATCGTCGCTGCCCGGTACGAGCACCGAATCGGTCCCCGAGGACACAGAACACGTCGAGGAGGAGACGTCGGTCGCGGTCGCTCACGCCGCCGACGTCGGAATCGTCGAGACTCGCGAGAGACTTGACCGGATCGCCCGCGACGCTCATCGCGTCGAGGCGACCGTCGAGACGTCGACGAGACGGATCGAACGCGGGGGTCGTCCCTCACCTTCCTCCCCCGGAAGCGACTGGCGTCGGGTCGATCGGCAGTCCTCCTCGTCGCTTTCCGTGAGCGGAGGAGGAACACCTTCGGGGATTCCATCGGGAACGATTCGCCCGGGTCAACCACTGACGTTCGGAGAGGCGACACGCGAGGTCGCCGTCGAGAGACGAGCAACCGCTCGATGGGAGCGGGAGGTCGAACGGGTCGACGAGGACGGCAACGTCACCGTCGTCACGCAACGGACCACGACACGGGACCGAACGACGGACCGATACCGCGTTCGCGTTTCCGTCACTGGACGGTACGCTCCCACTGACGCCGCTCCCGATCAACGAACCGCGACGTTCGGCGCGGGCGGGACGAACGCGGATCCGGATCTCACCGACACGCCGAGTGCCGCACGCGAGACGCTCGGTGTCGCGAGTGCTGGCGGCGTCGACCGGGTTGCTCGACGGGCGGTCCGAACCGGCGAGGTTTCCCGGTCGACGACCGTTATCGGTGAACGCTCCGACGATCTCGAGGATCGGCTCATCGCCGACGTCGTCGACCTACACGGGGAAGTCCGAGGGATCGAAACCGACGCCCGAATGGGTGACGTCGCGACCGGGGAGGCCGATCCCTACGGCGATTTGGCTGACGAGCTTCGAACGCGACGAACGGACCGTGCGGCTCCGCCGACACGGTACGACGGCACGGCAGATCGGGCACGCATCTCCGCACGCCTCGTCTACCTCGATGCGGTCATCGAGGAACTCGAGTCGGCATCCGACGACGAGTCCGACGCTACCGACGAGCTGTTCGAACGGGTCGAAGGCGCACTCGGTGGACCGTCGGTCGGGGATGTCATTGCGTCACGAGAGGAGGCGCGGGAGGTGGAACCTCACGCAGCCGGTGTTGACGGTCCCGGCGGGGACGTCCGATTCGTTCCCGAGGGCTCCCCCGGCTACCTCCCACGAACGACGGTGGACGGCGCACGGGTCGAGGCAGTCGACGGCACTTCGACCCGGCCGCTTGCGACACGAAACCTGAACTACGTCACCGTCCCCTACGACGACGTTTCAGGAGGGATCGCTGATCGGATCCTCGGCACTGAGGAGACCGTCGGACCCGGCGTCGCCGGTCGAGCGCTGCTCACGGCCGACGCGGCACTGGAGGCGGCGGGCGGCCCGGATGCGGATCCGGAGCTTCGAGCTGACCGTGACGTGCTCGCGTACCGAGTCGATCGGTCGCTGTCAGCGGTGGACGGCTACCTCGTGGACGCCGCGGCCGATCGAACCGATCTCTCCGACGGAGGGCGCCGCGATGCCGTCGAGGCCGTGGCGAACGAATACGATTCGACCGGCGAGCGCGCCGTGGCGGTCGGAAACGGTAGCTACGCCAACCATGTCGCATCCGAGATGGCCGCTCGCGACGATCTCTCACGCAGCGACGAGGCGGCGCTTACGGCCTCGCTTCGAGTCGCCACTCGGTCGGCGGCGGGGCGGGATGCCGTCCGCGTCCCTGCGCGATTCGTCGAGGACACCACGAGCCGTGCACGTGAACACCTCCGTAACCGGATCGAAGACGCCGCGGAGGACGGAACGGAACGTGCCGTCGAGGAGGCGGCGGATCGATGGGCTCCACGTCCGGTCCGAAGCGTCGGCGCCGGCCTCCCGGTCGCTCCCGTTCCCGGCTACTGGGCCGCAACGGTGAACGCGTGGCGCGTCGAGGTCCGTGGGGAGTATCCCGAGTTCACCCTTCACGCAGACGTCGGCCCCCCGGGAGAGACGTTCGAGTACGTCCGAACGGCCGGCGACGTTACCGTCGACGCCGGCGGCAACGAGGTCACGCTGGGAGAGACCGAGCCCGTTCGATTCGAAACGGGGACCGTCGTGGTCGTCGCCGTTCCCGCGGGACCGCCCGGGGTGGGAGACGTCGACGGGACGCGCGATGAGACGTCGGAGGGCTGGCCCTGTCCGGGCGTGCCAACCGGCACCGGCGGGGAAGGGGGACCGAGCGCGATTGATCCGGAAGCGCAACCGGACACGGACGCGTGCGGCTTCAAGCCGTGATCGACCGGTGTGGCTTCAAGCCGTGATCGACCGGTACGGCCGATTGGCGTGCCACCGCGCCCGGCTGACGAGTCGATCGGTGTCGTTTTGCGGCGAGCGACCCGATCGGTCTCCATGTTCCACGAAGTCGTTTCGGACGTCTCCACGGGCGACGACGAATCCGCGATCGACGCGGCGGCGCTGTTGTCGGCGTTCGAGACCGTTCTCGCGGAAGCGGTGGACGAGATCGGCGTCGAACGCGTCGTCGAGGCGACCTCGCTCGACCGGGAGCGCGTCGGATCCGTCGCGGCGGGGGACGCTGCGGACCTGACGGTTGATGAAGGTGCGACGGTGCTCGCGACGGCTCGCGAGACGGATCCCGACGCCGCCGTCTTCGAACTCCGTGACCACCTGCTCATGGGAATGACCACCGCGGTGCTCGATGTCGACACCATCGCGGGCGCCATCGACGCCGACCTCACCGGACAGGAGGTTCAGCAGGCATTGGAGGGTCGCGCCGCGATGACGCTTGCCCAGCTGGCCGAGGTGATGGCGGTGATCGAGGAACGGAAGCGATGAACGTCGCCATCGTCGGCTGTGGATACGTCGGTTTGGAGCTCGCTCGTCAACTCGCCGATAACGGCCACGAAGTCGCCGGGATCAGACGATCGGACGAGGGACTCGATGCGATCGAGTCGATCGGGGTCACGGGCGATGGGGTGGTCCGTGCCGTTCGAGCGGACGCGACCGATCCCGACTCGCTGTCCGCACTGCCGAACGCCGACGCAGTCGTCTTTGCGGCCAGTTCCGGCGGCCGTGGCGCGACTGCGGCACGCGAGGTGTACGTCGAGGGGCTCGAGAACGTCATCGCGACGTACGGGTCACGGGAATCTCCGCCGGATCGTCTCGTGTATACGTCTTCAACCGGGGTCTACGGCGATCACGACGGCGCGTGGGTCGACGAATCGACGCCGATCCGGCCGACGACCGAGAAAACCCGCGTGCTTGCGGAGGCGGAGCGGGTCGCGGTCGAGGAGGCTGACGCGGTCGGGATCGACGGAACCGTCGCACGCTTTGCCGGCCTGTATGGTCCGAATAGGTATCGACTCCGTCGCTATCTCGACGGTCCGGTGACTGCCGGCTATCTGAACCTGGTTCACCGCGGTGACGCGGCCGGCGCCGTTCGATTCCTGCTGGAGCGGGACGTGGCTCGCGGCGAACCCGTGCTCGTCGTTGACGACGAGCCGGCACCGAAACACGCGTTCGCCGACTGGCTCGCCGACGAGTGTGGGGTCCCCCGTCCGCCGAAGCGATCGAAGGCGGAGCGAATCGCGGACGGTGACCTCTCCGAGGCCGCGGAACGCCGGATACGGACGAGCAAGCGGTGCTCGAACGCCTTCCTTCGTGAGCTGGGGTATGAGTTCACCTTTCCAACCTACCGCGAGGGGTATCGCGCCGCGATCGACGACTTTCGTGCCGAACGGTCCCCATCCTGAGGGCGTGTGGACCGGATTGCTCCGTTTTTGCATCCGTTGTGTCGTCATTAAAAGGTCGAAAACGCCACGAAGGTTCTTGTGTCGTCAGCGAGTCCGGAGTTGTGTATGTGGGTGCAAGCGGCGGCCGGCGATGCGCTCGTCGAGGCGGAGGCGTTCGTCCGTGCGAACCCCGAGCTGACCGTTGCCGGCGTCGTTGCGGCATTGGTGATCGTCGCGAGCACGTACGCCTTCCTTCGGCTTCGACGCGTACCCGGCGTACGGTTCAGACGGCTTCTCGCCGAGCAGGACGAGATCGCCGTGTTGATGCACCCGAATCCGGACCCGGATGCGATGGCTGCGGCCATCGGCGTCGTCGCGCTGGCGGAACAGGTCGACGTGGACGCAACCATCCAGTTTCCCGGACAGATCCGCCATCAGGAGAACCGTGCGTTCCGAACCGTTCTCGATCTCGAACTCGATCGGATCGATCACGTGACGGATATTCCCACGGAGTGCGTCGTCCTCGTCGATCACAACGAGCCACGAGGATTTGCCGGTGCGGACGGCGTGTTGCCGACCGCGGTCGTGGACCACCATCCCGGTGACGGAACGGGCGAGGCGTTCACCGACGTGCGGACGGACTACGGCTCGACGGCCTCGATCGTGGCGGAATACTTCAAGGAGAACGACGCCGTCCCGGTACCGCCCGACAAACACGCGAGCGAGACCAACGGCGATCTCGCGCTGCCGACCCGAACGGCGACGGGGTTGTTGTACGGCATCCTGGCGGACACCAAACACCTCACCGTCGGAGCCGCCGAACCCGACTTCGCGGCTGCCGGCTACGTCTACCGTGGAGTCGACCAGGATCAACTCGACCGGATCGCGAATCCGTCGGTCGACGCGGAGGTGCTGGAGGTGAAAGCACGGGCGATCGCCGGCCGACAGATCGAGGGATCGTTCGCGGTTGCGGACGTCGGCGGCGTGAACAACGTCGATGCGATCCCGCAGGCAGCCGACGAACTCATCCAGCTGGAGGGGGTCAGCGCCGTGGTGGTGCTCGGCGAACGCGACGGCACGATCCATCTATCGGGTCGGTCCCGAGACGACCGCGTCCACATGGGGAACGCGCTGGCGGGCGTCCTCGACGACCTCGACAACGGTGACGGCGGCGGTCACGCCCGCATGGGCGGCGGGACGATCCAGCCCGAGGTCGACCCGACCGGCGAGAGGGAGCCGGAGACGGTTGACCGTGATGTGCTCTGTGATGGGCTCTTCCGGGCGATGGCCGGTGACGTGTGAGGGCCGGATACCGATCGGTCGAACCGTCCGGTTCCTCGTCGGTTCCTCAACGTTTAGGTCCCCGCTCCCGAATCGTCGTCCATGGCTCTCGATATCATCGACGCGCCGCGGTGGCGAGCGATCGCCGGCGTCGGCGTCGGCTACGGACTCGCCTGTGCGTTGATCCTCGTCGCGTTCTTTCTGGTTCCGTATCTGGTCGTTACGGTGTTTTGATCGCAGGACGGAGCGACCGTCGGTAGTTCGCCCGGGGATGTTCCACTTGAGCGAACGATGTGGTGGATCAGCGACGGCGGCTCAAGAGGACTCCGCTGACGGCGTCGAGGAGGCCGAAGACGACGGCGAGCGCCGCGAGCGTGAACGCGTCGAGCCCGAGCCCGAGCCCGGGCGTCGCCTCCACGAGCCCGAGCCCGCCGACCGCCCCGACGCCGATCGCGTATCCGACCGGGAGGTGTTCCCTGACGAGGAGGATCCCGACGGCAACCGAGGCGACGACGCCCGCCGCGAGATGGAAGGGCATGATGACCGCGGCAACGCCGAGCAGCACGCCGCCGAGTCCGACGCCGACCCCGGCCGCACGCATGCGCTCGGGTCCGTCGGGGGCATCGCCGACGTCGTCCGTGGCGCCGCCCGGTCCGTCGGGATCATCGGCGACGTCGGGATCGTTTCGTTTGCTCATGGACGGGACCATGTCTCAGAGTCCGTCGTACGGGCCGGCCTTCGCGGCAGTCAGCCGCTCGACCTGCTCGGCCGAGAGGTCTATCGTCGCCGCCGCGAGGTTCTCGGTCAACTGGTCGACGGTGCGGGCACCGATGATAGGTGCCGTGACGCCCTCGCGATGGGTCAACCACGCGAGTGCGACCTGTGCCGGCGAGGCGTCGACCTCAGCGGCGACCGCGTCGAGAACGTCGTGAAGGTCGAAGTTCTCCTCGGTGAGATACGAGTCGCGGAATCGGCTCGACTCCGCGACGCGGGAGTCTTCGGGGAGATCGTCGTCGCGGTCGTACTTCCCGGTGAGAAAGCCCTGTCCGAGCGGGCTCCACGGGCAGACCGCGAGATCCTGCTGGCGGGCAAACTCGAGATAGTCTCCCTCGATCTCGCGGTCGACGAGGTTGTAGCGCGGCTGGAGGACGGTGAACGGCTCCCACCCTTCCGCTCGGGCGATCTCGTTGGCGCGGGCGATCTTCCAAGCGTTCGGGCGCATGGTCGAGGCACCGAGGTAGTGGACCTTGCCCGACTCGACGAGTCCGTTTAACGTCTTCATCAGCTCCCGGGCGGAGGTCTCGTCGTCCCAGCGATGGATGTAGAGGACGTCGACGTAGTCGGTGCCGAGCCGGTCGAGCAGCGCGTCGAGGCGATGGCGAACGTTCTTCCGGTTCGTCCCCCGGCTGTTCGGGTCGCCGTCGCGGATCTGCCAGTAGATCTTCGAGGCGATCGTGTAGCGCTCTCGGTCGCGGTCGGCGAGCCAGTCGCCGATCCACTCCTCGCTCGCGCCGCCGCCGTAGACGTCCGCCGTGTCGATGTAGCGGCCGCCGGCCGCCTCGTACGCGTCGAGTAGCTCGTGGGCACGTGGCTCGTCGATCTCCACGTTCCCCTCCTCGGTCTCGCGGCCGAACCGCCAGGTTCCGAACTGGAGCTCGCTCGTTTGAATGCCGGTCCGACCGAGCCGGACGAAGTCGAGATCGATCTCCTCGGGGATTGGCGTCATCACGTCCACGTTGGGCCGGTCGAGGTGAAAAGCTGCGTGAACCGAACGTGATTCGTTGGCATGGACGTTCCGCGGCGTGACAGCTCTCCGCGTGGAGTAGCTCACCGGGACGGCAGGACAACGCTCACCGGGAAAGCACCGCTCCAAGCGCGAGCGCGAGCAGGTAGAGCGCGATCGCGACGAGGATGATCGTCGCGCCGGTGGCAACGTTGAGCACGTACGAGACGAGGATCCCGCCGATCACGGCGACCTGTCCGAACGCGACCGATAAGAAGAGCCCGTTCCCGAAACTTCGGGTCACCTGCATCGCGGCGGCGACAGGGATGACGAGCATGCCCGCGACGAGGATGGCGCCGAGTATCTGCATCGCGGCGACGACGACGAGCGCGGTTAACACGATGAGCAGGGTGTCGTAAAACCAGACGTCGATACGGGCGAGGCGGGCCGCCTCGCGGTCGAAGGTGATGAACAGCAGCTGCTTGTGCGTGAGCGCGACGACGGCGGCGACGACGAGCGTCAACCCGACCATCAACTGAACGTTCTCGAAGGGGACGAAGAGGATGTCCCCGAAGAGATAGCTCTCGACGGTCGCGCTGAAGACGACGCCGTAGGAGATGACCGCGATCCCGACCGCGAACCCGCCGGTGAGCATGATCGCGATGGGGACGTCGGCGTGGCCGTCGGTCCGCACCGCGACATACTGCATGCCGAGCGCCGCGAGCGCGGCCGCGACGAGCGCGAAGCCGAGCGGGTAATCAAGCGCGGGGATCGCCGCACCGAGGAACAGCCCGATTGCGACCCCGCCGAAGGCGGTGTGTGCGAGCGCCTCGCCGATGAGCGCCATCTGTCGGTTGACGAGGTACGCACCCACGATCGGTGCCGTGATCCCGATCAGGATCCCGGCCGTGAATCCTCGTTGAAGGAAGCCGCTGCAGAAGAGCCACTCGCCGGTGACCCCGCAGGCGACTCCCCAGGTCGCGTCGTAGACGGGAGGAAACGCCCAGATGATGAACGCGCCGATCATCGCGAGCACGCCGAGTACGGTGGGGACGCCGAATGCAAGATCCCGCACGGTCCACCCTCGAAGGATCGGCTCGCTCATTCGGATCCGCCTCTGGCACCGCCGTCCGCGGTCGCCGAGCCCGACTGCCGACGGATGAGCGTCGATCCGAACGTTCGTTCCAGCGCGTCCGACTGCAGCACCTCGACGGTCGGTCCGTGCGCGTACAACTCACCATCGAGACACGCAAGCGTCGTGGCGTGTTCGGTGAGCGCGTCGACGTCGTGTTCGACGAGCAGGATCGTGAGTCCGTCCGCGTGTAACTCGTCGAGGAGGTCGTAGAATCGATCCACCGAGTCGGCGTCGACGCCGACGGTCGGCTCGTCGAGCGCGAGCAGATCCGCCTCGGAGGCGAGCGCGCGGGCGATGTACGCCCGCTGTTTCTGCCCGCCGGAGAGGCGGTTGATCCGTCGGTTTTCCAGGTCGGTGATGCCCGTGCGGGCGAGCGCGTCGTCGACCGCACGCCGGTCCGCGTCGTCCAACCGGCGGAGTCCGGCGTGTGCGTACCGACCCATTCGAACGACCTCGCGGACCGTGACGGGCATCGTCGCGTCCGCCTCGCTCGACTGCTGGGAGACGTAGCCGAGTCGGGTACCGTCGCGAAATCGGTCGGCGGGCTCGCCGAACAACCTGACGGCTCCCGAGTCGGGCGACTGGAGCCCGACCATTATCTTGAGCAACGTCGTCTTCCCCGACCCGTTCGGACCGATCAGCCCGCAGAAGTCACCGGCCTCGATGGTGAGCGAGATCCCATGAAGCACCGGCTCCCTGCCGTAGGCGAACGAGACGTTCGAGACGTCGATGGCGGGGATGGTCGATTCGGTCCTGCCGCCGACGTCGGAGGTCAGCGAGTTACCCGTGTCCTCGTTCATGTGTCGTGGTCGGCTCCCCTCGTGTGGTTGCTCGCCGTCGTGACGGGAAATCGCATCGATCCCGGCGAGCGCCGGCGTCCGCCGGTGAGGTCACTCCGCACGGAGCGAAGTCGGTCAGTGGGATCACTCCGCACGGAGTGCCGTCTCCAGCGACGGCAGGTTGATCTCACGGAAGTGATCGACGTAGCTCCAGTCTGGCTCCATGACGAGGTCGCCGCCGATCGGCGGCGTGCCGTCGATCTGGGTCTCGACGGGAGAGAGCGGGAGCACCGTCGTCTCGGTCTCGTCCGCGAGCGACTCGGCCAACGTTCCGGGCTCGCCGACGTCGTAGAGGACGTGGGCGATCTCGAACTCCGCGATCAGCTCCTCGATCTCCTGAACGTCGCCGGGTGAGGCGGCGTCGTCGGGCGACGTGCCGACCGGCGAGTAGACGTCGATGCCGTACCGGCGGTTCCACCACTGGAAGGAGTCGTGGGTTCCGACGACGATCTCGGACAGTTCGGCGCGGTCGACGATCGCCTCGATATCCTCGTGGATCGTCCGTAGCTCCTCGTTGAACGCCGCGGCGTTCGCCTCGTAGACGTCGGCGTTGTCGGGGTCGATCTCGCCGAGCCCGGCCGCAACGTTCTGGACGCCGGTCTGACACTCGACGGGGTCCATCCACCAGTGCTCGTCGTCGTCCTCGGCGGGACTGTCGAAGAACTCGATTCCCGCGGAGGCCTCGATGACCGTCACGTCCTCGTCGGCTTCCAACTCCGTGGCGGCATCGTCCTGCCAGCTGGAGAAGTCGCGGAGGTAGACGAATCCGTCGGCCCGGTCGAGATCGCGAACCGTTCCGGGCTCGGGATTCCAGTCGTGGCCGTGCTCGCCGACCGGGACGAGGTCGACGACCTCCATCCGATCGCCGGCCACCTGTCGGACGAAATCCCAGACCGCCGGCATCGTCGCGAAGACCGTGAACTCGGCGTCGCCGTTCGGATTCGATCCGCCATCGTCCTCGCTCGAACTGCCGCCGTTCGGATTGCCCGCCTGTGGATCCTCGCCGAGACAGCCGGCGGTGCCGGCGGCGAGTGCGCCGATCCCGGCCGCCCCGAACTCCCGTCTGGAGAACGTTTGCGACGCGAGTGCGTCCGAACCGTCGGTGGATTCGTCACCTTTCATGATTCGACTGTGGACTCGGTTCGGAATATATGTTTCGAACCTAATTAGATAATTAGATACGTCTAATTATTCGGATCATGGCTCCTCCCCTCCTCGCCGATCGACGTCGTTCCGCTCGATCAGTTCTCGGCCGCGAGCGACTCCTCGAGTTCGGACAGCCGATCGCGTGCCTCGACGTAGGCATCCGCAGCTGCCAGCCGCTCGTCCGGGTGAACGGTCTCCAGAAGGGAGATCTTGGCCGCCATCGCCGCACGTTCACGTTGCTCGTCCGGCTCGCCCCGTCGTTGCAGTTGGGCGTCGACCGCGTCGAGCAGGGTCGACCGGACGATAGGCTTGCGAAGCACGTCGTCACAGTCGGCGTCGACGATGTCGACCGTGGGTCGATCCCCGATGAGAGCCACGGTGCGAGCTGCCGGCCCGACGATCCGTGCTACTCGGAACAGCCCGGTGCCGAGTAACTCCTCGTCGAAGACGACGACGTCGGGATCGGCTTCAAGTCGGTCAGTGAGCTCGTCGGCGTCGTGGGCGCGCACGACGGTGTAGCGGCCGCTCAGCCACTCGCCGTACATCGCGGTGATCCGCCGGTCGGCGTCCGCGAGCAGTACGGTCGGGGCGGCGGTCTCGAGGTGGGTGCGTCCCCACTCGCTCAGCGCGTCGAGGACGTCCTCCATGTCACGACCGGCCTCGGTGAGGTCGTACTCGACGCGAAGCGGGGATTCGCTCACCACCCGCCGGCGAATCAGTCCCGCATCGCCGAGCGCATCGAGAGTTTCGGAGAGGACCTTCCCGGAGACGTCCGGGATCCGGTCAAGCACGCCGTTGAACCCTATCGGGCCGTGCCGAGCAACGACGACGAGGACGGTCGGGTGCCACTTGCCGGAGAGCAACGAGAGCGCATCGAGCGCGATCCGACCGTCCGGCGGCACGCTCGAACCGTCTCTGGACATGCATACTGCTACCGAGAGACGAAGATATAACTCTTGACACTCCATTACCATCGGTGAAGGGATCGCTTCTCATGTTACGGTTCACCTCCATGTATCGGATCGACGGCTCGCGGCCGGTCGGGACGCTGCTTGGCGGCCTACGGCCGGTCGGGACGCTGCTTGGCGGCCTACGGCCGGCCGGGACGCTGCTTGGCGGTCCGTCAGCGTTTGGAACGCGGATCGGCGACCCGACGCCGATCGGAGGTGAATGTCGATGACCGAAACCGACGTCGCGAGCGTGGACCTGTTGTTGGTCGAAGACGACCACGACGATGCACGGTTCGTCGAGCGGCTCGTTCACGAACGGCAGTCGGTCCGGCGAACGGACGGCGGAACGCCGCTGATCGAGGTGACCGACGTCGACCACGTCGACCGGCTCGCCGATGCGCTCGCCCGCGTTCGTTCCGAAGACCCGCCGGACGCCGTGCTGCTCGATCTCATGCTGCCGGACAGTCGCGGGCTCTCCACGGTCGAGCGGCTGGCCGAGAGTGCGCCGACCGTGCCGATCGTCGTCCTGACCGGACGGGACGACGCGTCCGTCGGCATCGAGGCCATCCGCCACGGCGCCCAGGACTACCTGAGCAAGGACGGAATCTCCGGAGCAGGCGTGTTGCGGGCGCTCCGATACGCCGTCGAACGCACCCGTACCCGTCGGGAACTCGCCGACCGCAACCACCGACTCGCCGTGCTCCATCGGATCGTCCGGCGAGACATCCGGAACGACCTGAGCGTCGTCATCGGGCTGGGTGACGGGCTCCGTGAGACGGTCGATCCCGCCGACGCGGAGACGGTCGAGACGCTACTCGAGGCGGCCCACCACGCCACGGACCTCACGGACACGGCGGCGGACGTGATCGACGTCATCTCGACCGATGACGTTCGACGTTCACAGCGGGACCTCGGCATGGCGATCGAGGCCGCGATCACTCGGACCTGCGACGAGACGACGGCCACGATAACGGTTGCGCAAAGCGGAACGGACGACGCGGTCACCAGCGATGACGCGGTCACCAGCGATGACGCGGTCACCAGCGACGATGGAGTCGCCGATGACGCGGCCTCCGAACCGATCGCGGTGTGGGCGTCGCCGATGTTGGAGTCGGCGTTCGTTCACCTGCTTTCGGATGCGATCGAACGCGCCGACCGGCCGGAGCCTCACGTGACGGTGAGCGTCGACGCAACTCCGGACGTGGCCGTCGTGACGTTTGCCGGCGACGTGGACCCCGTCGTCGACGGCCGCCGCTCCCGGGAGACGTCACCCGCCTCGAATGATCGCGGACTGCGGACGATGCGCGTCGGATCGTATCTCGCGACGACGCTGTTCGAATCCTTCGGCGGCGAGGTTCACACCGACGCCGCGGACGGCGAGCCACGCCTCACGGTCGAACTGCCGCGAGTCCCGCAGCCACGCACCGAGGAGTAGCCGATCGAGCATGGGACCGGCAACGGCGTGGCAACACACGATCCACGCGTACCCGATACTGTTCGCTGCGGCGCTCTCGTTGTTCCTTGCCGTCTATTCACTCGCCTACCGCCGCCGCGTCTCGAGGGAGAGACCGAACGACGACTCGACGCTGATCGCGTTCGCGGCGATGAACGTCGCGATCGCCGTGTGGACCGGCTTCTCCGCCCTCAAGCTGCTCAGCGTGGACCCCGGCCTCCAGTTTCAGGCGTATCGGCTGCTTTATTTCGGCAGCTCGTCGGTTGGACCGCTGTTGCTGCTGTTCGTGCTCGCGTACACTGACCGAACGCGGTGGGTGACGTTCCGGGTCGCCGCCGGCCTGTTCGCGGTCCCCACCGTCTTCTGGATCCTCCTCTTTACGAACCCCCACGACGTCGTCATCGCGGGGACGCGAACCGTCGACGTCGACGGGGTGGTCGTGTTACGAACGACGACCGGTCCCGCTCACGTCGCGTTGAGTTTCACCTACGCGGCGCTGATCGCGGTCGTGACGCTCGCGCTCGTCGCCGTCGAAGGGATCCGACGCGGCCGGCCGTACCTCCCGCAGACGGTCCTTTTGAGCGTCGCCATCGCCGCACCCATCGTGACGAGCGCGCTCACCTCCGCGAACGTCCCGCCGTTCACGGTTGACGCGGTCAACTACGTCCCCGTCTCGACGGTCGTCTCCTCGCTCGCGCTCGGCGTCGCGACCTTCCGGTACCGCTTCCTCGATCTGCGACCGATCGCCTACCGCACGATCGTCGATGACTCGCCGGACGGCGTGATCGTTCTCGACGCGGCCGGTCGCGTCGTCCACGTGAACGCGACGGTCGCCTCGCTGCTCGGCGAGGCCGCTCCGACGGTCGGGGAGCGTCTCGACGATCGAGACCCCCTCGTCCCGGTGGCGGAGATGCTCAGCGCAGGCACCGCAGACGAAGGAGCCGACGAAGACACCGCTGTCGTCGAAGGGGTCGACGAGGTCGCCGAGGACGTCGATGCGGTCGCCGAGGACGTCGACGGGACCACGGATGGGGTCGGGACCGGCGGCGAGGTGACCCTCGAACTCGCACCTGGAACGGGGGCGGTCGCCTTCCTCGACGTCCGCTCACGGCCCCTTCGTCGGCGGGAAAGACACCTCGGTTGGGTGGTCGTCCTCCGTGACGTGACCACACGCCGACGCCGGGAACGCGACCTCGAAACGTTCACGGGTGTCATCTCCCACGACCTCCGGGCTCCGCTGCGGACGACCGAGCGATATCTCGATCTGTTAGAGAGCCAAGCCGGTGCGGGACTCGACGACGAGGCGTCCACGCTGCTCGCGGTGAGCCGGGCGAACAGCCGTCGCGGTCGCGAGATGGTGACGGACCTGCTCGAGTACTCGCGTGTGGGTGCCGAGGACGTCGCCTTCGAGCCGGTCGACTGTGGTCGGTTGGTCTCGGAGGTCGTCGACGCGCTCCGTTATCGCATCGATGATCGTGACGCGGCCGTGCACGTTGAGAACCTCCCGACGGTCCACGGCGTCGATCACCTCCTCCGGCGTCTCTTTCAGAACCTGATCGCGAACGCGCTGGAGCACGCGGGCCCCGCTCCGACGATCACGGTCACCGCGACCCGGGAGGTGTCGACGTGGCGATTCGTCGTCCGTGATGACGGAGTCGGCATCGACCCGAAGGAGCTCGAACACGCGCTCGATCCGTTCACGCAGGGTGCCGAAATCAACCGTGATGGCACCTCCGATCACGACGTCGGCGGAAGCGATCATGGCGCCGACATCGACCCCGGCTCGGGCACCGGCATGGGGCTCGCGATCTGTGTCCGGATCGTCGATCGGCACGGGGGCGAGCTGACGGTCGATTCGACGCCCGGCGAGGGGACCGTCGTCGAGTTCACCCTTCCGGCCGATCCAACCGATGACCCGTTCACTGATGACTCAGACGGAGCCATGTACCCTTCGGAATGATCTTTCCCGTCAGTAGGTTACTTCGAAGTAAGCGGGTAGGTGAGTCGCAGGTTCGCGCGCGCTTATTTTCTTTCCGTTCGAACGCACCGAACATCCGGAGCCGCCTACGAGACTGCGGTGGTTCGATCGCCGACCGATCGATGTCGGCGTCGCGGGCCCCGTGATGTGCCAGCAGTACGGTGGTTTTCCGGAGAACGGATTCGCACTCGCCGGCAGCTGGACCGACTGATCCCGGGGATGATCGGTTCACACGGATCGGCGACGACGGGTCCGTGCGGACGTGCTCGGGGGGCGTCGAACTGCAGGGTGTCGGCGCCGCCGATCGGCGGCGGCGGTCACCGGCCCGAGATTTGGCCGTCACTGGAACGGATGAGCGTGTCATGAAAGGATATGCAAGGGGTTTGTTTCATCCGGATTCAGTTGAACCATCTCCTACGTAGGTTTGCGAACCGATCGGTTGGGCGCTCGTCGTATTTATAAGGGTCGTCGAGGGATCGAGTGGCCGTTTATCAATAGCTACCACGGTCGGGAGCCCCCCGGTAACGCGACGAGCGAGGATCGAACACGTGTCATCGCCACCGCACCGCAACCGCACCGCAGCCTCACGCCTCCCCAACCTCGGTGGACGGGCGGGCGCCGGACCGATCGGCGCCCGCCCGACCACCTCCCTCGCGCTCGGTTTCGCGCCCTTCGGGCGCTCACCGGAGCGCGCCGAC
>LFFM01000465.1_pt1 | contig 28159 bp, 30 predicted proteins | sample 643131 | NCBI WGS metagenome assembly LFFM01 (sample SAMN03777445, study PRJNA286221) | soda lake metagenome | biome: soda lake; feature: Kulunda steppe; material: water; isolation source: sample Tc-Br brine of Tanatar trona crystallizer | place: Russia: Kulunda steppe | collected 2011-07
AGAACCCGTAGGATCTACACGAGCGGAGCGTGCAGAGGAGAGAAGAGCTTGCTCTTCTCGTCGTTCGGAGCCCTCCCTAGGCACTTCTGAGCTGCCACGAGTCCGCTCGGAGTGGCGACTCTCGAACAGGACTGTTCACTCCTCGTCTTCACCACATGTCATCTCGACCGAGTCCAGCCGTTCCGGGTCGCCGGGACAGACACCAAAATTTGCTTCGGGATGCCCGCGAGCAGTCGGCAGTTGACTACCACCGGTCACCGGTGGCCAAACGGATCTCCTCGTCCCCACGCACGTCACGGCCGATCGGCCGTCCCGAAGGATTTTTTGTGGCGTGACGACCTTCCAGCGTATGTTCAGATCAGGGACGTTCGTTGCCGAACAGCTCTCTTCCGTTACTGACGAGCAGATCCAGCCGAACGGCGTCGACCTCACCGTCGCGACGGTGTTCGAGCAGACGGAGCCGGGGCGGATCGACCGTGAGGGGAAATCGATCGGGGGCCGACGGGAGATCGACCCGGACCCGGCGACAGACATGTATCACCTCGCCCCCGGCCACTACATCGCCCGGTACGGCGAGACGATTTCGATCCCCGAGGGACACGTCGGGTTCGTCCTGCCGCGATCGTCGCTCATGCGAAACTCCGCGATGCTCCATACTGCAGTCTGGGATGCCGGCTACACGGGCCGCGGTGAGGGGCTGCTCGATGTCAATCACGAACTCGAACTACAGCGGGACGCCCGAATCGCCCAGCTCGTCCTGTCGCGTGCCGAACACGTCGGGGCGTACGACGGATCGTATCAGGAGGAGAACCTGTAGGTACTACCTACTTTGCCGTGAACGTTTACAGAATTGCAAGGCGATTGCCTCGGGGTCGTTCACGGGATGCGTTCGTGGTCGTTCGAACTGGAGACCTACGGTGTCACTCTCGGAGGAGGGGACGGATCGGAGTAAACAGTTCCTAATCGTCAGGTCATCAGGAAAATGCTCCCGATACTTCCGTGAACAGTTATCCGGCATTAAGAGGGCTCCGGAAGTAATGACGCTCGGAACACATGAGTCAAACCATGTCGTCAGACGAGACAAGTACCACGATGGAAGCCGGTGCGGATACGGCTCTCATCGCATCAGTGGTATCGGTCGGGCTGGCACTATACGCCTATTTCGCGCGCGGCGACCGCGAGTTGGGTATTTTTGTTGGTCTCTGGGCACCGACGATACTCACACTCTCGAATCACTTCAAGCAGCGCGACATCGAACAACAGATCCAGTCGATTCCGCTCTCGGCTCCCGCAGGAAACGTCCGAGAGACGATCGAAGAGCTCATTCAGTCCCGGAGCTGACTAGCTCAGCTGTTTTTGGCCGGCATATCCGCTCCGCAACCAGAACTACTGTATTCTCTCGTCAGCTACAGTTCACACGGACATGCTAGTGGGTATCATCTCGGACACGCACGACAACGTGTCGGCTGTCGACCACGCCGTATCGGTCTTCGAGCGGCGAGATGTCGAAACGGTCGTCCACTGTGGCGACGTGATTGCTCCGCCCGTCGTTTCACGATTCGACGGGCTGGAAGTCCACGCAGTGCTTGGAAACAACGACGGAGAGCTCGACGGGCTGGAGTCGGCGTTTCGCTCGCTCGGAAACGGAAGCAAGCTCCATGGACGCTTTGGGGAACTGGAAGTCGATGGGACAACGTTTGGCGTCCTCCACGGCGAGAGCCTGGACGACGTCGAGGCACACGCGAACTCCGGCGAGTACGACTACGTCTGTTATGGCCACCACCACGCCGCCGAGGAACGTGAGGTCGACGGGACGACTGTGTTGAACCCGGGTGCGCATTTCCCCATGGTGCCGGAGGAACACAGAACCATCGCGATCGTGGACACTGAGACCGACGAGATCGAGTTCGTCCCCATCGAAGACTGAAACATTGAGGGCTATGCCGCCCCAGATCCGGCTATGGACAAACAGGAGCTTCGCGAGCGTGTGTGGGATGACCTCGAAGAGAGCGGTGACGCACGGTTTCCGTTCCCGCCACACGGCCGAATCCCGAACTTTGCAGACGCTGCTGTCGCCGCAGAGCGACTCGTCGAACGCCCCGAATGGGCCGCGGCGGAGCGGATCAAAATCAACCCCGACTCGCCACAGCGTCCGGTTCGTCAGCGTGCACTCGAGGCCGGAAAGACGCTGTACATGGCTGTCCCGCGGCTCCGTGATCCCGACTGCTTTCTCCGGCTGGCTCCCAACGAGATCGACGACTACGATCGCGCCACGACGATCTCGGGATCGAGCGAACTCGGCGTGCAGGTCGGTCCCGACGCAATCGAGTCAGTCGATCTAATCGTTTCCGGGAGCGTCGCAGTCACCGAGTCCGGGGCGCGGATCGGGAAGGGGGAAGGGTACAGCGATCTGGAGTACGCACTACTCGACACGCTTGGGCTGGTCGACGACACGACGCCAGTCGTCACGACCGTCCACGAGTTACAGGTCGTCGACGAGGCAGTTGCGGTCGACAGGCACGACGTCCCGCTCGATCTGGTCGTGACGCCCGAGCGGACGATCGAAACCCGGACAGAGCACGAACGGTCGGACGGGATCGACTGGTCGTCGCTCGATGCCGAACGGATCGAGGAGATGCCAGTGTTTCAGGCGCTTCGGGACGATAGCGGAGGGTGAAGTTGGCGAACAGGCGACCCGGGCGTGGTCCGATGTGGGTGTCGCACTACGGCAGTCCACAGCGGGTGGGTTGGCGGGGGATATCGTTGGTTGCCCCGGTTCAGTGTATAAACCTGCGGGGGATGGACACGGTCTACAGCGGCGTCGCCAGCGCCCAGGAGTCAGTCGTTGGGTCGATCCGGTGGGGTTCCGCACCGCGCTCGGCGAGCACGCCGGCGTGATAGAGCAACGCCTTCAGCTGGAACGTGGTCGCGGAATGGTAGACGTTCCCGTCGGCGAGAGCGTCCCGATCGAGCGTGGTCTCGTCAACGAACACCCGCTGGCGGGCGTCTTCGGTCCCGCGAACGAAGAGTTCGATCGAAAAGGATGGATGGTGCTCGTGGAGATGAAGCACTAGCTCCCGTAGCGACGGCTCCACCACCCCGCCGTCGGCGAGTGTCTGTAGCTGCTCGACGAGGAGCGGCGTCGCGGGATACTCTGCGAGCACCCGACGTGTGAGTTGCCCCCACGCGGGCGCTTCCTCGGCGAACCGTTGTTGGGTCCGCCGCCAGTCGTCGAACTGGGACAGCGCGTCCTCGAGCGACCCATCGTATCGTTCGAGAGCGAACCTGACTACTTCGCGACCGAGTCCGGTGACCGACACATCGCCGCGGGGATCCGAGTCGACTAGCCCGAGAAACTCCGCACCTGTTCGGGCGCTCTCGACTGCCCCAACCACGTGCTCCGCAATCAACTCGTCGGCGGGCGCATCGTGGTACACGGCCAACGGGTAGGCGAGGTAGTTCTTCGGGTGGTTCAGCCCGAACGACTGCTCGGCAACACCCTGTGCAGTCGTCTGGAATCGGACCGCGCTGGCAGTCGTCGGTGACTCGGCACCGACGAGTCGGGGTGCTTCGAGCACGTCGACATCGCCGGCTCCTGCGACCCCGAGCACGCCGACGTTCAGGTCCTGGGCAAGCGATTGTGCGGCGGCACTGATCGCGTCGCGAGGGGCGGCCAGATAGGCGGCATTTGCCTCCGCGATCCGGTCGTGGGCCTGCACGATCCCCTGTTCGACATCGACGTACTCGTCCTCACGATACCCCTTCGCCTCGACGGCGATCAGCGGTGGGTGATCCCGCGCTGGGTCGCCAAACACCCACTCCTCGTCGAGCCAGCCAACGCCGACAAGGTCGGGATACCCCGTCCCGATCTCGACTCTGTTAAACGGCGACAGCGACTCCCTGATTCGGGGGTCGACGTGCTGCTCGGCGAGCCAGTGGTCGGTCGCGAACTGCGTGTCGACGACCGCGTAGCCGCGCTCCCGGTGGTCGCCGGGGAACAGTGCTCGCTTCGTGTGGGCGAGTACTTCGGGCTCCGTTGGCCCGATCTCGCCAGTCCGTACTGGCATCTCGTGTTCGGTTTTGGCCTATGGTAAGTATAGCTGTCGGCTACCCGAACTGATCGAGACCGGTCTGCGGGTCACTCCCCGGCGCGTCGACCGGCTCGATTATGTCGGAGGAGTCGTTTCTGGGATCGTTCACCGCAGCGGAGATTGGGTACTTTTCGAAGTCGTCACCCGAATGTGGGTCGAGCAGTTCCGCTTTCGACTGTGGCGACTTGCTCAACCATGTCCGCTCCTCGTCGGCGTCGAAGACGACCGGCATTCGGTGATGGAGCGGCTCCATGAGCTCGTTCGGTGACGTCGTCAGCACTGTCACGGTGATCGTCGAGTGATCGCCGTCGGTCCAGCGCGACCACAGTCCGGCCATCGCGAACGGCTGGTCGTCCGCCCGCTGTACTCGAAACGGCTGTTTGCCGTCAGTGCGCTCCTGCCATTCGTAGAAGCCATCCGCGAGCACGAGACAGTGACCGCCAATCGGTCTATTTCGGTCTCCCTGCCCGGTCCGCGCGAACGCGTTACGAAAGGCCGGTTTCTCGTCGACAGTTTCGGTGCGCGCGTTGATCAGCCCGTTCCACTCGCCGGGGTCGTCGGCCCAGTGCGGAACGAAGCCCCACGAGCGGAGCTCGACACGCCCGGGCGCTTCGTCGCGGATAACGGGGATCCGGTCTTCGGGTGCGACGTTGTAGGACGGCTCGTACGCGGCGGGGACCGCAGCGTCGAACCGTGAGCTCAGTGTCTCGGGCGAGGCAAACAGGGAGCTGCGACCACACATAGACTACAGTACGGGTGGTAGATGGAAAACTCTCTCGGGGGTGCCGGTTCCCGGTGACGAGACGCGCCATGAGTGGTGTCGGAGCTGGCAGTAGACTAATACCATGGTAGTTCGTAACACATCATATGGGCCACGACGATGAAGAAACAGGATTCGTCCTCCTGGATGACGAGGAACCGACCGAGTTCGTGCTCGTAGATGAGGTGGTGGAGACGGAGCTCGTCGCTGTACCGGACGCCGATGCGCGGTATCCCGGACTCCAGCCGGTCGAATCGCTCGGCGAGACTGGGTTCGTGATCGTCGAAGAGCCGGACGACTCCGGCGACTCCGGCTTCGTCCTCGTCGAGGAGGAAGCTGACTCCGAGCTCCCGGTACGCCACCCCGACCGGTCGTTCCCGGGGATCGACACCCGGTAAGCTACTCGGCGGTTTCGCCAGCTATGACACCGCCGATCGCCCCGAACAGCGCCGGGAAGACGAGTCCGGCGAGGAAGATACCGGCAACGAGATCGGGCGCGACGCTCGCGTTGCCAACCGTGACCTCGAACAGGAACACGCCCGCAATCGAGAGGAGCAAGTAACCAGGAACGATGCTCAGCCCGGCGATTGCACCCTCGTTAGCGTTCCGTGCTGCGCTGTACCGTGCAACGGCCAGCCCTGCGCCGATAAGGAGTAGCGGCGGGATGACATACAGCAACAGTGAGAAACCGTCCTCACCGCCGATAAACGCCTCGGAACCAAAAAAAGGCACGTTCTCGAAGACCGTGTCGACGAAGTGGGCGTTGTAGAACACCCAGCCAACCATCTCGAACGTCGCCGGCTCTTCACCAATGAACTCGAGGAACTGGTTGATCTCCGAGTTACGGAGCTCGTCGCCGGCGATCAGATACGTGAACAGATAGCCGAGGACCCACGTCAACAGTCCAGCGACGCTGCCCTGGACCAGCGGTACATTCTGGAGGCGGCTGTCCGATTGGGACATACCTGTGATGGCTCTCCCCGGACAAAAGTACCTGTTGGCCCCGACCGAAACCACTGTCACTTGGGACCCCGAACGCTCGGCTGTGAACGTCGAAACCTATCTCGATCGGTACGCCGAGACACAGGGCGTGCTGCCGGAACGGCTCGACGAGTTTGGCGAACGGTTCCGTGAGCAGGGGTATCTCACGCGCGACCAACTGTACGATATCGCCTACGAGTCATCCACCCGGAGCGCCTATCACGTCGAAACGAATCCAAAGGAGCGGTGTAAGACGGTGACTGCAAACGTCTTGCAACTTGACGACGACTTCTCGCAGATCCAGCTGTTGACGGGCCTTTCGGGATTCAAGGCTCCGACAGCGTCCTGTATCCTCGCTGCGCTCGATCCGGAGCGTCACGCCGTGGTCGACACCCGAGTCTGGGCCTCGCTCGACAGGCTTGGCTATCTCGACGGGCGCAAAGAGTCGTTCGACGCCGACGATTACGTGACGATGATCGACTCGATCCGCGATATTGCGGCGGACACCGGATACTCCGCTGCAGAGGTCGGGTACGCGTTGTTTGCCTACGACGTCGAGAAACGAGAGGGAACGCTCCACTGACCGAGCACGTAAGACGTGAGAGAACCTCCACAGAGGTATGCACCCGTATCCGTCGATCCCGTCACTCGATTCGGCTGCCGACGAGTTACTCAAGGATGGACACCTCTGGCTACAGGAACTGATCGACGGTGACTTGTTCCGGTTCCGGATTGACGGTTCGGGCGGTCTTCAGTTCGGCGATCGATCTCGACTACTTTCGCCAGACGACATCCCGATGGAGTACCGGTACGCTACACAGTTCGTCGAACGATCGCTCGATTACGAGGCAGCCCTGAGCGCCGATCTCGATGGCGTCGTCTTCTACGGTGTCGCGACGTACCAGCGGACCGTTCCGTACGACTGGGATCGGATCCCGCCGGTGCTGGGAATCAACGTCTGGGACGGCGAGCGGTTCCTGCCGCCGGACACCGTCGAGCAGGCCTTCAAGCGCCTCGGCCTTGACCCAATAAATACGTTCGCAAGGGAGGTTCGGGCCACTGACTTCGACCCCGAATCGTACACTGTTCCCGAGTCTAACTGGTACGACGGGCAGGCCTACGGTGTCGTACTTCGCTCAAAAAGCGGGAACCGCGCAGCGATCCAAGCCGAGCAGTTCCGTGAACCTGAGGAGACGCAACCGACTGCCCCAGACCCAGCCAAGATCGTCGACGAGTTCGCCACGCCGGGGCGACTGGAGCGCGCGGCAGCGACGCTGTCCGAGCAGGGAGGTGCGCCCGAGTCCGACGCCCTGTTCGACCACCTGTTCGACCGACTGCTACGGCAGGAACATCGAGCGCTAGTCGAGGGGAACGCCGACCTCGGGAGAGTCCGGGCACGGCTTTCCGAACGGATCAACGACTCGCTCACGAACTGAGCGTCGACGCGATAACCGAAAATAGCGAGACGGAACTCAGGGCTGTTCGCCGGTCTCGATGGAGAACTCGCCGCGGGGGTACGCGACACACGTTAACGTGTAGCCGTCTTCGAGCTCCGCGTCGCCGAGCATCGACTGGTCGTCGTGCTCGATGAAGTCCTTCGTGTTGCCGTCGATCTGTCCAGCACACGAGACACAGGAGCCTTCCCGGCAGGCGTAGGGCAGATCCCACCCCTCGTCTTCGCCCGCATCGAGGATCGTCTCGTTGTTCGCGACCTCGATCGTCTCGCCCTCCTTGACGAAGTCGATCTCGTAGTACTCGATCTCGTCTTCGGGGATATCGCCCGGGCCACTCTCCTCCTCGACTGCTTCACCCCCTTCTGCGAGTTCGCCGCCCGCCTCACCGCCGCCGATCGCACCGGCAGGTGCGCCGCCGCCGATCGATCGGTTCATCGGCTCCGGGAACTCCGTTTCGGAGACCGATGCCGCGCGCCGTTCCATGACTTCCTGGGAGATATCCTCGTTTGCGGTCCACCCCGTCCCACGGGAGAAATGCATGAGTACGGCGATCAGGGTCAGGCTGAACCCGATCGCGATTCCCAGCTCGTTAAACATGGCAGAGGGTTCGGATTGCGGGTTTAATTGTATTGTGATTGTTGGCGGCTCCTCACCGCGGAGGCGGGGTTTGATACGGTCCGACAGCGACCAGGTGATATGGAGAAAACACCGGCCGACACGATCGAGATACTCTGTTACGATGGGTTCGACGAACTCGATGTCGTCGGACCGTTCGAGGTCTTCGCCACCGCCGCGGAGTGTGGTTGCCCGATCGAGGTCCGCCTCGTGACGCTGTCTCCGAACGATCGCATCACTGCGAGCCACGGGCTGACGATCGAGCCCGACGGAACGCTCGGTGACAGTCCCGATGTTCTCGTCGTCCCGGGGGGCGGCTGGAACACACGCGGTGCGGACAGTGCGTGGGCGCTCGCTCAGGACGACTCGGCGCTCGATGTGCTCTGCCGTCACCACGACGCAGAAACGACGATCGCCGCCGTCTGCACCGGGAGCATGATCCTGGCGACTGCGGGCCTGCTGGATGACCGCCCGGCGACGACACACGCCTCGACTCACGCCCAGCTATCGGATCACGGCGCAGTGCCGGTCGACGCACGCATCGTGGACGACGGCGACCTCCTGACCGCGGGCGGCGTCACGTCCGGCATCGATCTTGCGTTGTGGGTCGTGGAACGACACTGTGGCCCAGCGATCGCGAATGAAGTCGCGACGGCGATCGAGCACGAACGAAGCGACGATGTCCACGTCACCGAGTGAAAAATGCCAGTATCCGCTTTCTACTGCGTCCGCGCCACGTCGTGTCGTCCGAACCCGTACCGAAGGCGGTTCGCGAGGCGGCGGGAGAACCGATCGGAGCGACTGCCGAAGCGCTCGGTAAGCGCCTGGTAGATCAACGGTGTCGGGACTTCCTGTTCGAGCGCTTCCTGTACCGTCCACGTTCCCGTCGAGCCGCCTGCAACGTGGTCGGCAACGTCGCCGAGGTCGTTGCCCTCCTCTCGGAACGCCTCCTCGCAGAGCTCAAGCAGCCACGAACGGATCACTGCACCGTTGTTCCACGTGTTCGCGACGGCTTCGAGGTCCAGATCGTACCGGCCGTTCGCCAGGAGCTCGAACCCTTCGCCGTAGGCCTGCATGAGCGCGTACTCGACGCCGTTGTGAACCATCTTGACGTAGTGGCCGCTTCCGGCGGGACCCATTCGATCGTGTCCCGCGGGACCCGTGGCGACGGCGTCGAATACGGGCCTCAGTTCCTCGTACGCCCATTCGGGACCGCCGATCATCAGCGAAAAGCCCAGTTCGGCACCGGCCGGGCCGCCACTCGTGCCACAGTCGAGATACGCCACCTCCGTCGACTCGGCGCGACGCACGGAATCCTGAAAGTAGGAGTTACCGCCGTCGACGACGATATCGTCGGCGTCCATATGTGGTTCGAGGTCGTCGAGCGCGGCGTCGACCGCCCCTCCTGCGGGCACCATCAACCAGATCCGCTTTTCGGTTCCCAGCTGTTCGGCCAGATCGACAACTGACTCCGCCGGGGTCGCGCCACCGTCGACTGCCGTTGCGACGGCTTCTTCATCCAGATCGAACGCGACGACATCGTGTCCCGCATCGAGCACGCGGTCGACGACGATCTGCCCCATACGGCCGAGACCGATAACGCCCAGTTCCATACTACTCGATCCATGCCCGGGGGGCCTATGCGTTGCGATTCGATCGGAGGAGAGCGGAGGCGGCACTCACTCGGTGAACCCACGACAGGCGAAAAAAGACGGACGTACTACAGCTCGGTGAACCAGTCGCGTTTGTCGAACAGGTAAACTGCGGAGCCAGCGAGGACGACCAGCGGAATTGCCCATCGAACGACGCCATCAGCGTAGCTGATTGGCATACTCTCGCCGGTGAGTACCCACGCGATCAGGCCGGCGAGGATCGCGACCTGTCCGACCAGCACGACCATCATAGCACCCCATGCCCACGATTCGATGTTCCAGACGCCCTGGATGACGTACAGCTGTACCGCAACCAGTGCTAACATTCCGAAAATGAACCATGTGATACCATCCACTCCGGCCAGGCTGAAGTCCAGCCACGCCGTTCCATCCATATCCGCGATACCGAGCATTGCAAGCGCCATACCCAACAGGACGAGATAGGCGTCCAGCACACAGATGCCCCGGATGCCGGATGGGATCGAGGTAACCCGTTCGTGTGACGACATACCGCGCTCTACGATCGTTTGTTGTAAATATTTTTCTAACTTTATCTGACGCTCCTCGCTAGACGAGCGCACCCGAGGACAGCAACCCGGCGATAACCAGCAACAGGAGCGCGACGACCGACGCTGCTCGGAACCAGCCGAGCGTCTCGTGGGCGGGTGCACGAACCTTCTTTGCCTGTAACCCGTCGACGAGACGACTACCGCTTACTTCGATCAGGCCGATCAGGACAAGCCAGAGCCCGAGCATCGCCAGGACGAGCCAGCCGTTCACTGTCCCGGTCAGATCGGCGACAGTATAGAAGTTCGCGGCCATATGACCGCCGGTGAGCAACAGGACGACAGCGCTGGCCCGGGAGACGGACCGGAGCGTTCCGGTTGCCATCTCGACCGGTTCCGGTTCGAGATGGCCTTCCTTGGCAAGTGGTAACACGCCGACGGTCATGAATACGACACTACCGGCCCAGACAGCAGCGAACACCTGATGAAGGGTGATCATTACTGCATCAACCAACGTCATGGACTGGATGTATTGAGCGGGGGTGTATCAGGCTTGCTGTCCGCGCTCGCTACTCGGGGAGACAGTCCGCACACACCAGATTGACCCGCCGGTCGTCGCTCGCTTCGGTTGTCGTCTGGAGATCGACAACCGAGTACTGCTCGCCACAGACTTCACAGTCGGTCGCCGCCCCGTCGACTAACGACTCGATGCCGATCTCGGTAAGACCGTTCGGCCCAGTAAACAGGTTGTCGATGCGCTCGTCGACGCTCTGGACAGCCCCGCCGTCGCTCGCCATGTCGTCGGCCAGTCCCTCCGGGAGTTCGCTGCTCCCGCTGCCGAGGTCGAGCGGGGAGTCCGGCTGTTCGGGGCTGTCAGTCGTCGAGGACTCCGTTGTCGGCGTTTCCTCGACGAGTTCGACTGCCGAGAGAACATCGGTTTCGGCGCGTTCCAGACGCTGTTCAACCTTGCCGAGCGCCTCGCTGAAAAATTCGGACGCCAGATCGCCGGGAAGGGTGTCCGTCCCGTAGATATCGTCGATGACAGCCGTCCGAAGCGCCTCGGGCGTCGTTCCGTGTCGTGTCGCGACCGCTGACAACGCAGTGTTCTCGCGCTCGACTCGGGTGGAGCCGTCGGCGGTGAGGTAGTGGCGCACGATCAGGGACAGTTTGTCGGCTGTCCCCTCGTCTGCGTCCCAGTCGGCCGGGAACACGTGATCGATCGCAGCTCGGACCGTATCCGATGATTCACCCGTCGAGACGCCGGGCGTAGCCGGAGATTCGTCCATCTGCTCGGTCGGTGTCTTCTCCGTCTGCTCGGTCGGTGACTCCTCCGTCTCGGCTGTCGAAGCCGTGGGAGATTCCGGCTCCGGTTCGGCGTTTTCGAGCTCGGCTGCGGCCAGATCACAGATAACGCTCAGACTCTCCTGTACGGAGGTCGGTTCGTACCCCCGATACTCGCGGAACAATCGTTCGACACGGTCGTGTAGCTCCCGGGGTATCCTCGTCTCTACGTACGGATCCGTCCCGGACGACTCGTTCCGCTCCATACACTATTCCAGCTTTCTCCACGTACAAATAAATTTCCGTACCTGCGCATCGGCCGTCTGGCCCGCTCTCGTGCCGTGACGTGATATCGAACCGACATTCTGGCGTGGTGACCGGACGAACGTATCAGCGACGAGCAACCGCCCGACCGATCCGGCGGCGAAAGAGCGTATATGTAAGAGATACGACAATTCCGGCTACCACCAGCTGTCGAATCGGGCCATCAAACACCACGAGTCCGGGGACGGCAAAGATCGCACCGACGGCAAAGTCCTCGGGTGCGCCGTCGTACCGGACCCACCGCTTTGCTGGCAGCCACTGTCCCCTCGGGTGGAAGTAGACTGCATGTTCGAGCTCCGATTCCCACGGGGTCGCTGACGGCGTACCGCCGAGGGCATCGCTCAGCGAGTGGAGCGCCGCGGCGACCAGAAACGTCGCGACCCCCACTGTTACCGGATCGGTGGCGACGTATGCGACACCGATGGCGGGCAAGCAAAGGATCGTGTAGTAGCCCGGAAAGTGGAGAGTACGACGATGTTCCGCGAGGACATCGAGATCCGGGAAGATGCCGCCAGCGATACCCGCAATCGCGGCGACGATCGCGAACTCGGGGGCGATCACGGCCACGACGCCGGCGATCGCGAGGCCGACGAAGCCGTGGGTAGTCGCCATCATCGGTCGCCCGTACGTCGATCTTCGATATATGCCTTGTGTCTCCTCCGAAGAAACTTCTTTGGGCGCCGCGCCCCAAGCGTGTGTATGAGTATTACGCTGTACCAGCTGGATGGCTGTCCGTTCTGCGAGAAAGTCGCCGACCGACTCGACGAGATCGGCGTCGAGTACGAGTCGATCTGGGTCGACGCGATGCACTCGGACCGGAACGAGGTAAAGTGCGTTTCCGGTCAGCGTGGCGTTCCGGTGCTCGTCGACGAGGACCGCGGGATCACGATGGCCGAGTCGGATAACATTCTGGAGCTAGTAGAGCGGACCTACGCCTGACCCCTCTGCCGGCAACCCACGCTGTGAGGACGGAACACCACACTGATACTACCACCGTGATACGTTGAGGTATGCAACTCGAGGAGTACTGGGGCGTCGGGCCGAAAACCCGCGAGCTACTGACGGAGTCGATCGGCGTCGAGGACGGCGTTCGTGCCATCGAGAACGGCGATGTCCGGGCCCTGACCGACGCGGGGCTCTCCCGCGGCCGGGCAACTCGGATCCTTCGCCGAGCAAACGGCGGCGAGGGGATGGACGTACTCGCGACGGGTGACGCACGCGACGTGTACAAGGAACTGCTCGACCTGATACAGACCCATGCAGTGACTCGCGGCGCGGCCGACCGGATTCGCGTCCTGACGCCGCTGCTGGATACCGACGAGATGACGGCACGCCTCGACACCGTACTGGCAACTCGGGACGCCTGGAGGGCGCTCGACGCTGCCGACCGCGACCGTGTCCTCGACGCGTTCGCGGCGTACGACGACGCGGAGGAGGGCGAACGCGCCGCAGTGGAGGCCGCACTGGCCCTGCTGGACGCGGGCGTCGTCGCGGCCAGCGAGCAAGCCACCGCGGGGAACGGCGAGGACATATTCGCGCCGCTCGGCGAGCTCGATCGCGAGGGGCTGGCCGACGCAAGCGCAGCGCTCGCGGGGCTCGACGGCGGGACTGTCGTCGAGGGCGTCGACGACGAGCTCGATTCGCTCCGGAACTCGCTCGCGGTGGTCGAGCGACTGGACGCGAACGCGCTCGATGTCATCGAAGAGCTTCGCGATGGCGGGGTGGGTGGAACCGACGAGTTCCAGTCGGCGTTCGTCGAGCACGTCCGATCGGAAGCCGACGTCACGATCGACCGCATCCGTGACGCGATGCCCGGCGACGCCATCGACGCGACCGATTTCGTCGGGACGACGCTCAGAGAGCTTTCCGACGATCTCCGGAGCGCCGTCGCCGAGCGTCGCGAGCTGGTCGCCAGCGACCTTCGCGGCGATGTCGCGGCGGCCCGGGACGACGTCGACGCCGCCGTCGAAACGGTCGACGATATCGCCTTTTATCTCTCGTTGGCCCGGTTCGCACTGGCTCACGAGATGTGTCGTCCCGAGTACGTCACCGCCGACCGGGAGACCGTCGGCGTCGTCGATGCACTCAACCTCTCGCTCGCGGCGGAAGACGAGGCCGTCCAGCCGATCACCTACGCCATCGGCGAGCACACGCTCCCGGAGTACGACGATGTTCCGCCCCGCGCCGACGACCGCACGCCGCCAGCCGACCACCGTGTCGCCGTAGTGACTGGCGCCAACAGCGGTGGAAAGACGACCCTGCTGGAGACGCTATGCCAGATCGTGTTGCTGGCCCAGATGGGACTCCCGGTGCCTGCCAGTCGAGCACAGGTCTCACCGTTCGACTCGATCGTCTTCCATCGCCGCCACGCGAGTTTCAACGCGGGCGTCCTCGAATCGACGCTGCGCAACATCGTCCCCCCGGTCTCGACCAACGAGCGCACCCTGATGCTCGTCGACGAGTTCGAGGCGATCACCGAACCCGGCAGCGCCGCCGATCTGTTACACGGGCTCGTCCGGCTGACGGTCGACCGCGGCGCGCTCGGAGCGTTCGTCACCCATCTCGCGGATGACCTCGAACCGCTGCCCCAGGCCGCGCGCACGGACGGTATTTTCGCGGAGGGGCTCTCACCGGAGCTGGAACTGGAGGTCGATTACCAGCCCCGGTTCGGTACGGTCGGCCGCTCGACGCCGGAATTTATCGTCTCCCGGCTGGTCGCCAACGCCGACGACCGGAGCGAGCGCGCGGGCTTCGAAACGCTCGCCGAGGCGGTCGGTCACGATGTCGTCCAGCGGACGCTGGCCGACGCTCGCTGGACCGGGTAGTTGACCGAGCGTTTATCAGGCAACCGGTAGTACCGTCATCTATGTCCCCCGACAAGTTCGACACGTCCTCCACGGAACAGCCCGCGCAGACGGACGATTTCTCCAACCCCATCGCGAACGCGGTTATCGGGGCAGTGCTTGGAATCTTCCTGTCGTTTGTCCCCTTCGCCCCGCTACTGGGTGGGGGCGTTGCTGCGTACCTGCAGGGTGGCACCTCGGGTGACGGTCTCCGGATGGGGCTGGCGGCCGGCCTGGTTATGCTGATTCCGTACCTGTTCGCGGCGATGTTCATGACCGTCTTCGTGTTCGGTATGGCCGCCCAGTCAGCGTTTGGCGCGTTCGTACTCGTTGCGATCGCGTTCGGCTCCGTCTATACGGTTGGGCTCAGCATCGTCGGCGGCTATCTCGGAATCTACCTTCGGCAGGAACTGTAACGGCTCAGTCCCCGCCTTGCTTTCTCCCCTCGGCGCTCCCGATCCCCGGGATCGCGACGCGGGATTCGACACGGTCCATGATCTTCGTCGCCGTCAGCACGAGGCCGAGGTAGACGACGGCGAGAAGCCCGAAAATCGCCGTGTACTCGAACGTCTGGGCCGCGATATCGCTCGCCACGTAGTACAGTTCGGGCACCGTAATAAAGGCCGCCAGCGAGGAGTACTTGATCAGATAGACCACCTCGTTCGTCCACGCGGGGATCGCATACCGGAGCGTCTGGGGCAGGACGACGTAGCGGATCCCCTCGAACTGTGAGAGACCGACCGCGCGTGCCGCGGTGAGCTGTCCCTCGTCGACGCTTTCGAGCGCGCCGCGAATGTACTCGGCTTGATACGCCGACCCATTGATAGTAAAGCCGATGATTGCAATCCAGAAGGCCTGCTCGGGGATCGAACCGTAGCCGACGAGCGGAGCATCCTGCAACCAGATCGCGAGCGGGAGTCCGTAGTAGAGCACGAACAGCTGGGCGAGCAGCGGTGTCCCGCGAATCAACTCGGTGTACGCGAGTGCCGGCCATTTGAGCGGCCCACCGTAGACGCGCAGGACTGCGAGCGGAACGGCGATGAAGAAGCCGAGAATGATACTGACGCTCGTCAACACGATCGTGTACCACGCCGCGCTAGCCAGTGCGGGAGCGATGTCGACAGCGATGCCCACGGTTGAGAGCCACGTCGCCGTCCAGTCTAGGGGCAGCCCGACCGCCCCGAGTCCGTCCGCGACGCCGCCGATCGACGCCGAAGCAGCGTCGAACGGTCCCCGGGGAACGAAGTTCTCCCCGGCTCCCGGGCCCATGCCGATCCGGGCGAGCACCCAGTCGTTGAGCCACCGTGTCACGAGCCATCCCCAGAACGCCACGCCGGCAAGTACGGCGATTGTCGGCCCTGCCCTGGCGTCGGAGGCACGGAACCGGCCGGTCGGCGACTCGGTCGTCTCCGCCCCGCTCATCTACTTTCACCGCGGTCACTCATGGCTGATACTCTGGAAGAACTGTGCGGTTCGCTCCTCGTCCGGGTCCTCGAACAGCTTCTCCGGTGGCCCTCGCTCGACGATCTCTCCACCGTCCAGAAACGTGATTCCGGTCGCGCCACCGCGCGCAAAGCGCATCTCGTGGGTGACGACCAGCATCGTCATTCCTTCGTCGACGAGCTGGGCCATCACTTCGAGCACACCGTTGGACAGCTCCGGGTCGAGCGCGCTCGTCGGCTCGTCGAACAGCATCACCTCGGGATCCATCGCAAGCGCGCGAGCGATGCCGACGCGTTGTTTCTGCCCCCCCGAGAGCTGCGCCGGATACGAGTCGATCTGGTCGCCGAGCCCGACGCGGTCTAGCTCCTCGTCCGCTCGCTTGCGCGCGGCGTCCTTGTCCATCCCTTTGACTCGGCGGAGCCCGAGCATGACGTTCTGTCTGGCGGTGAGATGAGCAAAGAGGTTGATATCCTGAAACACCATTCCGACCTGCTGGCGGACCTCGTTGGGATCGGTATCGTCCGCACAGACATCGACGTCGCGCAGGTAGATGTGGCCACTGTCGACCTCGGTGAGCCGGTTGACACACCGCAGGAGCGTCGACTTGCCGCTCCCGCTGGGACCGACTAGCACCTCGACATCACCCTGATCGATATCGAGGTCGACACCGCGGAGTACCTCCTCGTCGCCGTATGATTTCCAGAGGTCTTCGATGCGGAGAAGTGGGGCTGTCTCGGAAGCGGTACGACTGGAACTGTCGATCTGGGAGTCTGTCACGACGATTCACCTGGGATTGCGAAGTAGTTCTCGACGTAATCGAGGGTACGATTCGTCCCGAACGTCAGGATGAAATAGAGGAGACTGGCAAAGAGGAACACCTCGAGCACCGCGGTCGTCTGCTGGACGAAGAGGTCGTCGCTCCGTTTCAGCAGCTCGCCAAGGCCGATCGCGAACGCGATCGAGGTGTCTTTCAATACGATCGTAAACTCGTTCTGGAAGCCGGGGACGGAGCGGCGGAGCGCCTGCGGTACGATCACGTGTCTAATCGCCTCGAACCGACTCATACCGATCGAGCGCGCGGCTTCCATCTGTCCATCGTCGATACTGCTGAGTGCACCGCGGAAGATCTGTGACTGGTACGCCGCACTGCGAAGGCCGAGCGCGAGCGTCGCGGCGAAAAACGCCGTGCCGATCTCGTCCGGCATCGGGACCGGTGTCGGACCGAGTACGGTGGCCAGTCCTCCCAGTGCCAGATTAAGCGGTTCGAGCAAGTACTCGATCGGCACGACGAAGTACATGTAGATCATGATCACGAGGATCGGCGTGCCACGGAGGAGGATACCGACGTTCCGGACGCCGCTTCTGAGATAACCGTCCCCGTACACCTCGATCGAACCCGCCGGGAACCCGAGCGCAAACCCGAGGAGGATGCTGACCACGGTCAGTACGATCGTGATGAGGACGCCGCCCAGCAGATAGTCCGCGTTCCTGAAGACGAACTGCCAGTCCTCGCCAAGCATCGACCAGATCGTCTCGACGACGAGCGGCGATGCCTCTCCCGCCAGTGCCCACGGCGCGGTCGTCAGTAGCGCTGCGATATCCATCGATTGGGAGCGATTACTCGCCGAACCAGGTCGCAGTGATCTCGTCGTACTCGCTGCTGTCCTCGACCGCCGCAATCCCCTCGCTCAGCGCGGCCTGCAGGTCCTCGTCCTCCTGCCGGATGCCAAAGCCGTACTCCTCGACGGTCTCGTAGACGAACGCGACCTCGACGTCGCGTTCCGCCTGGAACGTCTGTGCGACCGGTTCGTCCAGCACGACCGCGTCGATGCCGCCGCGTTCGAGCTCCTCGACGGCGAGTACGTAGTTGTCGAACGACGTGTAGTCGCCCTCTTCGATGATCCCTTCCTCGATGAGGTCGTTGTTGACAACCGCTTCCCCGGTCGTCCCGCTCTGTGCGCCCACCGTCTGGCCGTCGAAGTCCTCCAACGAATCCGGCTGGAACTCCCCGCCGGTCTGGACGAGAACCGACTGATCCGCGCTGTAGTAGGGGTCACTGAACGCGATCTGCTCTTGACGTTCCTCGCTGATCGTCATTGCCGCGGCGATCACGTCGATGTTTCCGTTGTCGAGTGCCGGAATCAGCGACTCGAACTCCAGTTGCTCCCACTCGACGAGCTCGTACTCGGTCTCGTCGACGACCGCTTCGAGCAGGTCAATGTCGAAGCCGACCAGTTCGCCGTCCTCGACCATCTCGAACGGCGGGAAGCCGGGCGCGGTCCCGGCGACGATGGTGCCATCGTCCTCATCGTCTCCGAGACAGCCGGCGAGCCCCGCGACGCCCGCGGCCCCGGCAAGTTTCATGTACTGTCTCCTATCAACTGACTGGTTCTGCTGAGTCATGTGTAGACACAGTATCGTCGCCCGTCTTAGGAGTTAAGATATGGGGCGACCTATACTACTATTGTTTATACTATACTTATTTTCGGAGCAGTTGCTTCACACTCACCAGCTGCACCGAAGCGAACATACTTTTCGCTCGCCGTGTGAATTCGACGCATGCCCAGAATCGCCGACCTGTACGTCCATCCTGTCAAGTCTCTCAACGCCCATCGCGTGGACTCGGCTCGCCTCCGCGAGAGCGGCGCACTCGACGGCGATCGACAGTACGCCATCGTCGACGAGGATCGGGAGTACGTCAACGGAAAACGCGAACAGGCAGTCCATCGGATCGACTCGACGTTCCACCCGGACGAGCGCGCACTCACGGTGAGCACACCCGACCGTGACGCCGCGACGTTCAGCCTCGACGCCGAACGGGGCTCGCTCAACGCCTGGCTCTCCGAGTACTTCGGCTACCCGGTGAGCGTCATCCGCGATTCGGGCGGGATGCCCGACGATACCGACGCATCGGGACCCACGGTGATCAGTCGGGAAACCCTCGACGCGGTCGCGGGCTGGTTCGACGGCATCAGCGGGACCGAGATGCGTCGTCGGCTCCGCCCGAACGTCGTCATCGAGGCGGGCGAACCGTTCTGGGAGGACCGCCTCTATGCCGACCGTGATTCTGTCATCCCGTTTCGCCTTGGCGACGTCGCTCTCGACGGTGTCAACCCCTGTCAGCGCTGTGTCGTCCCGACGCGCGATCCCGACACCGGCGAGGAGACCGAGGGGTTCCGGGAGCGCTTTGTCGAGCGCCGGAAAGCGACGCTTCCGGAGTGGGTCGACCGTGACTGGTACGACCATTACTTCCGGCTGATGGTCTGTACGCGCCTCGGAGACGGCGCCGCCGGGTCGACACTCCGGGTCGGCGACGAGGTCGCAGTGCGCGAGTGAGAGCCGTTACTTCAGCTTCGCGTTTGCGTCCCGCAACAGACCGTCGATGATCTCCGGGGTCGTCGGATGATACGCGCGATCCGGGATTTCTCGGACGTCCAGCCCCATCTCGACGGCTATCTGCATCGTCTTTGCCATTACGTCTGCATGATAGTGTAGACCCTGATAGCCAAGCACCGTGCCGTCCGCCGCGACGACGAGCGTGGCCCGTCCCTCCGGCACAGCTTTCGTTTTGAAGACGCCGTCGTCGCTCGCCGCCCGAGACACTGCAACGTGATCGATTCCTGCCTCGTCGGCGCTCGTTTCCGAATGACCGACGCGGACGTAGGGATAGACACCCAGCCCCGAAAAGACGACGTGGTGATGGACGTTTTCGTAGGGCTCGGTCGGTTCTCCCCGCGAATGTGCCAGAATGTTTTCGGCGGCCTTGAATCCCTGTTCCTTTGCGACGTGCAAAATTGGCTCGTGACCGTTGGCATCACCGACGACGAAAACACGCTCGTCGGCACGTGCCTGCATCGTCTTCTCGACCCAGTCTGGACCTGGCTCCAGCGTGGTCCGGTCGAGGCCAAGCCCGTCCAGTGCGGGCTTGCGACCGGCAAAGAGGAACAGCTCGTCAGCCTCGATGACGTCGCTCACCGATTCCCCATCCGGGGGGTCGTGATCGACGTGCAGCCGAACGCCGCCGTCTGCTGTCGGTTCGAGTCGACGCTCGTGGGTGTGGGTCCTGACGTCGATGTCGAAGGTCTCCTCGTAGATATCCAGCAGCTCAGCGCCGTACTCGGAATCGGCTTCGTCCAGCGGCGTTGCATCGTGCTCGATCACCGTCAGATCGGTCCCGCCCGCCTCGACGATGTAGGGTGCCAGTTCGAGCCCGACGTAGCCAAAGCCCATCACGACCCCCGAGTCGGGAAACTCGGTTGCGTCCAGTACGTCCGCACTCGTCGAGTAATCGATCTCCTCGATACCGGGTAGATCAGGAACGTTGGGCGTCGAGCCGGTTGCGATCACCAGATAGTCCGGCTCGATCGTTCGGTCGCCAACTGAGAGCACCCGGTCGTCGATCAGCCGTGCAGTGTCGTGGATGAACTCGACGGTCTCACGCTCGGCGAGGTCGTGGACGGCGGTCCGGCGGTGCTCGGCGAAGCCGAGGGTGTGCTCGTCTTTCGTGGTGACGACCTGCCCGAGGTCGATCTCGGGCGTCCCCTCGATCCGGTGGTCGTGGCGCGCTTTGAACCGCGCTTCACCGGCCGAGAGTAGCTCTTTGGAAGGCATACAGCCCTGCAGAATACAGAGTCCGCCACCAGGCTCCCCGTCGTCGATCAGAGTCAACTCGACGCCCGCTACGTCCGCGAGGTCGCCAGCGACTGCGACACCGGCACTGCCGTACGCGCCGACGATCGCTACGTGTACCATGCCAGAAAACGGGCTCCGACTGGCTTAGTAGTTCGTCCGATTGGCCGACACCGTGCACAACCGGAACTGGAAGCCGATAGCGGCCAGTCAACGGGAGATCGCTTCCATGTCGTCGCCGATCACCGCTTCGACCTCTTCTTTTGTCACCGTCGCGATATCGCCCGCGATCGTCCGTTTGAGCGAGGCGGTCGCCGCCGCGTACTTCAACGCTCGCTGCACGCCATCACCGGCGAGTCGCCGGCCCAGGAATGCACCGACCGACGCGTCACCGGTCCCGATCGCATCGTAGGTGTCAGCTTCATAGATATCCTGTTCGTGCACTGTATTGTTGTGCCAAGCCAGCGATCCCTGTTGGCCTTTGGTGACCACCACCGTCTGCAGATTGTACTCTGCGGCGAGGTGGTGGGCAAGCTGGCGCGGGTTCCGCTCGTAGTTCAGCACCTGCTGGGCATCGCGGTACGGAACGACGAGAATATCGATCGCCGGAAACAGTCGGGTGAGCGTCTCCCGGGCCTCCTGTGGCGACCACAAACTCGATCGGTAGTTGACGTCGAACGCGGTTTTCGTCCCGGATTCTTTCGCGGTCTTTAGCAGCTGGGCTGTCGTTTCCTTGAGACGGTTCGAGAGTGCAGGCGTGATGCCACTGGTATAGAACAGCCGTGCCTCTCGAATTGCATCGAGATCCAGTTCGTCGGGCCGGGTGGTCTGGACCGCCGTCCCCTGGCGGTCGTAGATGACGTTAGTACCCCGTGGCTCGCCGCCGTATTCGAGATAGTACGTCCCCTGTCGTCCCTGATCGCTCCACACTACGTCGACATCGATACCGTGCTGGCGAAGTCCGGACACGACCCGGTGGCCAAGCGGGGAGTCCGGGACCTTCGAGAGCCACGTCGCGACCGCCCCGAGTCGCTCCGCCGTTATCGCGACGTTACTCTCCGCGCCCGCGGCGCGAAGTTCCAGTTCACGTGCCGTCTCGACCCGTTCGCCTCGTGGAGGCGAGAGCCGAAGCATCGTTTCGCCGAACGTGACGATGTCACTCATTGGCTCGGCTAACGACCGCGTGTATTATAAGTTCACCTACTCCTCAAAAACCGGGGGTGTGGCTCCCCACCCGACAGGAGACCAGTGGGGGCCTGCGGCGCAGCGGACACCGCCGCGTTCTAGTTACCATCGGCAATTGCCATATGCTTTGTGCTGCTTATCCTCCGTGTCCCGGATAATCCCGCTCGAACCGGTCTTCCAGTTCCTCGCCATCGATTTCGATGACGACCGGACGGCCATGTGGGCAGGCGTACGGGTTCTCACACTCGTCGAGTCGTTCGAGCAGCTCCATCACCGATCCCTCCTGAAGCGACGTGTTGCCCGTAATCGAGGGGTAACACGCGAGATCCGAGATGAACCCGTCCGCAAGTGACTCGACGGCTCGTTCGCCCGCGCTCTCGTCGGCGTCGATGACCGAGGAGAGCACATCTCGGAGCCGTTCGGGCGCAAGCGTCTCATCGAGCACTGCGGGCACTGTGGTCACGCTGACGGTGCGACCCTCCCGATTCGCGTAGAAGCCAAGCGATGCCAACGCCTCACGATAGGCGTCGAACAGCGCCGACTCGCCCGCCGTCAACTCGATCTCGACCGGTTGCGCCAGCGATTGAGCGGTCGTATCACCAGCAAAGGCCTCCTGCAGTCGCTCGTAGTTCACCCGTTCGTCGGCGGCGTGCTGATCGATCAGTACCAGCCCATCGTCAGTTTCGGCGACGATATACGTGTCGTGTAACTGGCCGAGCACGCGCAGTCGCGGCAGGCTGTCGTAGCTCGCCGCTGCGGTGGCGACATCACCCGATAGCGTCTCCTGGTCGTGTGGCTCGGTGAACTTCGAGTCGCTCTCGCTCCGAACCTGTGGCGTGTTCGCCGTCCGCGTCTGCCGCCGGTCCGAGTCTGACGTCCCCGACGCCCCGCTTGGCTCCGTGCCGGACACAGACTCCGTACCCTGCACATCGGAGCGCTCCACGGACTGCTCAGCAGCCGCTGGATCGCTTCCGACGATCCCGTCGCTCGATCCCACGGTGGCCTCGTCGGTGGCCGTCTCTTGGCCCTCCCCTGGGACGGTGTCCGCCGCTGGTCCATCCGCGGTCGATGGCTCGCGATCGACCTCCGCGGTATCGTTCCCGCCCCGCTCCGCTCCGGCGGGGTCGGCGTCCGCACCGGTCTCAACAGGAGACTCCGTCGTCTCCGCCGACGCAGTCGATTGCATCGAGTCCGAGCGGGTGTCCGAGCGCTCGGCCGGTGCTGGCTCCGATCCCGGTTGCACCTCCGTCTCGGCCGGTGCGGACCGTCCCCGCGGTGCGGACGACCGGACAAGCCCGTGATCCAGCAGCGCGTCCGTGACCGCGGCCTCGAGCTGGCGTTTGAACCCCGCCTCGTCGTCGAAGCGGACCTCCATCTTTCGGGGGTGGACGTTGACGTCGACGGTGTCGGCGGGCACCGACAGATCGAGCACGACGAACGGGTAGCGTCCGTTCCCCAGCTGGCCGTCGTAGGCGTCCATGATCGCCTCGCGGGCCGCGCCGGAGGTGACGTAGCGGCCGTTGATGAACGTCGAGACGTACTCGCGTGTGCTCCGGTTGGTCTCGGGATGGCTCACGTAGCCCGAGATGCCGTCGAGTGGCCCCTCCGGGAACTCGGAGCCGACCGCGGGCTCGGCGTCGACTTCGATCATGTCCGTGGCGACGTCCTTGCCGTAGACCGAGAGGACTGTCGACTGGAGGTCCCCCCGGCCCGTCGTCGAGAACACCTCCCTGCCGTCGTGTTCGAGCGAGACGGCGACGTCCGGGTTCGCCAGCGCGTACTGGGTGACGACCCGGTTGACGTGGGTGAACTCCGTAGTCTCGGTCTTGAGGTACTTCTTTCGGGCTGGCGTGTTGAAGAACAGATCCGTCACCTCGACGGTGGTCCCCTCGGGACAGCCCGCGGGCTCGACGGACTCGACTTCGCCGTCGACGAAGACGAGTTCCGTCCCTGCCCCCTCCGCACCGCGGGGCTTGGTCGTGATCGTCAGTCGGGCGACCGCGCCGATGGTGTGTAAGGCCTCGCCACGGAAGCCAAGCGTCGCGACGCCGGCCTCCAGATCGGAGACGTCGTCGATCTTGCTCGTCGTGTGCTCGCGGACCGCGGCGCGGACGTCGGCCTCGCTCATCCCCCGGCCGTCGTCCCGGACCCGGATCGACTCGGTGCCGCCGGCCTCGACCGCGACGTCGATCCGGGAGGCGTCGGCGTCGAGGCTGTTCTCGACCAGCTCTTTCACTGCGGAGGCGGGCCGTTCGACGACCTCGCCCGCGGCGATTCGCTGGACGGTTCGCTCGTCTAACTCCTTGATATCCGTGTCTGTCATGATGGGTCCGACGCTCCCGTCGGCGTCGTCGTTGCCGGTTGCTTACGTCCCGGCACTCAAGAACCCTGTTGCTCGCTGGGCTGTCTGCACTCTCCGGGCACTTGACTTCGAAAACTGTAGCTATTTACTTCGAACTTTGTAGTGTAATGACCGGGCGCTTCAGACGGTACTCACGAGTTCCTCACCGAGCATCTCGGCGAGATCCTCCTCGGGATCGCCGGTCGGCTGCAGGCCGAACTCCGCCTGGATCTGTTCGACGAGATTCGGCGTCAGGAACTCGGGTAGGGTCGGACCGAGGTAGATGTCCTCGACGCCGAGGGAAAACAGGCCCAGCAGGATGGCGATGGCCTTCTGCTCGAACCACGAGAGCACGATCGAGAGGGGCAGATCGTTGACGCCACAGTCGAGTTCCTCCGCGAGCGCCGTCGCCATCGAGACGGTCGAGATGGAGTTGTTACACTGGCCGAAGTCGATGTACCGCGGGATATCGGTGCCGGGCACCGTCCCGTAGTCGATGTCGTTGAACCGGAACTTCCCGCAGGAGGTCGTCATGATGACACAGTCCTCGGGGACCGCTTTCGCGAGTTCGCGGTAGTACTCGCGGCCGGGCGTCGGGGCGTCACAGCCGGCGATCACGAAGAAGTGTCGGAGCTTGCCCGCCTCGATGGCATCGACGATAGCATCGAGCTGGCCGAGCAGCGGCTCGTGGTGGAAGCCGGTCGAGATCGTCCCGTCACCGTCCCAGTCGACTTCTGGGGAGTCCTTTGCCGTCTCGATGACCGGGCCGAAGTCGTCGGTGTCGACCTCCTCGACGCCCGGCAGTCCGGCGATCCCGCTCGTGTAGAACCGGTCGACGTACTCCTCTTTGGGCGGCTGGACGCAGTTCGACGTGCCCAGGATCGCGCCGGGGAACTCCTCGAACAGCGTGCGCTGATCGTGCCAGGCCTGCCCGACGTTGCCTTTCAGGTGGTCGTATTTGGCGAGCTCGGGGTAGCCGTGGGCGGGCAGCATCTCCGAGTGCGTGTAGACGGTGACGCCCTCGTCTTTCGACTGTTCGAGCAGCCGCTTGAGCGCGTAGAGGTCGTGGCCGGTGACCAGAATCGGATGGCCCTCCACCTCGTTTTGTGGCACCTCGGCGGGTTCGGGAATCCCGAGTTCGGTCGTGTGGGCCTCATCGAGCAGTTCCATCGCGCCGACCGCCGCCTCGCCCACGTCCATCGCCACCTCGAAGTGGGCGTCGGGGTCGAAGTTGACGTTGGTAAGCGAGGTGTACAGCCCCTCGTGAAGCACCTGATCCACCTCGGGATCCTGATAGCCCATGTCGCGAGCGTGGGAGGCGTAGGCGGCGACGCCTTTCATTCCGTAGGTGATCAGCTCCTGGAGGCCCTGAATATCCGGCTCCTTGCCACAGACGCCGCGGGTGGTACAGCCCCCGACGGGGGTCTGCTCGCATTGGTTACAGTGCATCACCAGCGGCTCGGCGCTACAGCACCCTAAAAGACGAAACCGGCTCCTGCTCGGTGAGGAAACAACCGAACATGTTCGGCGACAGGATCGAGCACGTCGACGAGTCGGCTCAGTCGTCGAGCCGTTCACGCCACTCCTGGACCGCGCTCATCAGCTCTATGGGCGATGTCTCGGCGACGTCGACCGCGCTCAGCTCGTCGAGCACGTCGGCCGCGTCCTCGCCAAACTGCTCGGTAAGGGGGTCCGAGCCACCTGTCTCGCCCGAATCCGCCGCGTCAGCAGTTGCCGCGTCCCCACCGTCCGTCGACGCCGCCGTCATCTGCCCGCTCCCAACGTCGAAGACGACCTGTTTCGTCTCCGCGGACCCACCACCGCCGCTGCCCTTCGCCTCGATGGCCTTCTCCTCCCGCAAGCGCTGGAGGACGGTGTTCGAACGATCCACTACCGGACCGGGAACCCCGGCAAGATCGGCGACGTGGATACCGTAGCTGCGATCCGTGGGGCCGTCTCGCACCGTTCTGAGGAACGTCACCTCCCCGTCGCGTTCGTCGGCGGCAACGTGGACGTTCGCCACACGGTCGAGGTGATCCGCGAGCGTCGTCAACTCGTGGTAGTGTGTGGCAAAGAGCGTCTTCGCATGGACCTCGTTGTGCAGATACTCGGTTGCCGCCCAGGCGATCGAAATCCCATCGTATGTCGCGGTTCCCCGCCCCACCTCGTCCAGGATCACCAGCGATTCGTCGGTCGCGGAATGGAGGATCTTCGAGAGCTCCTGCATCTCGACCATGAACGTCGAGCGACCCTGTGCGAGTTCGTCCAGCGCGCCGACACGCGTGTAGATGCCATCGACCAGCCCGATCCGGGCCGATCGGGCAGGAACGAAACTGCCGATCTGGGCCAGCAGGACGATCAGCGCCGTCTGGCGCATATACGTCGATTTCCCGGACATGTTGGGGCCGGTGACGATCAGGAAGACCCGTTGCTCGGACAGCGAGAGGTCGTTCGGGACGAAGTCGGTCGTCTGCTCGACGACCGGGTGTCGGCCCGCTTCGATGTCGATGCCCTCGCCCGGCGCGGCGAGTGTCGGACATGTCCAGTCGTTCTCGACGGCGTGGACCGCGAGGCTCGCCAGGACGTCGATCTCGGCGAGCGCCCGCCCGACGTCCTGTAAGGTCTCCGCGCAGTCGGCGACCTGCTCGCGGAGCTCACAGAACAGCTCGTACTCCAGTTCGCCGCGGCGTTCCTCGATCCGCATGATCTCGCGTTCGCGCTCGGCCAGTTCGTCGGTACGGAACCGCTCGGAGTTTTTCAGCGTCTTGACGTTCTCGTAGTGGTCGGGGGCCTCGTCGGCCGCCGACTTGCCGATCTGGATGTAGTAGCCGTCGGTCTTGTTCCGACCGACGCTGACGTGGCGCAGGTCGTACTGGCGGCGTTCGCGCTCTTCGAGCGTGTCGAACCACCGTTCGAGCTCCTCGTGGCCCTCGATCAGCTCGTCCAGTTCCTCGTCGTAGCCGCGAGTGAGCAGGCCACCTTCCTGTACCGTCTTCGGTGGGTCCTCCGCGAGCGCGTCGTCGAGCGTGTCGCGTATCTTTGCGGCCCGGTCCCGATCCGGGCGCTCGATGATCGCTTCGAGCGGCGTGTCGGAAAGCTGTGGGGCGTTCCCGATGATCTCCTCGACGGCGGGCAGGACGGCGAGGGTGTCCCGCACCGCCAGCAGATCGCCCGCGTCGGCGCTGCCCGATGTCGCCTTGCTTGCCAGGCGCTCCAGATCGTAGGCGTCCCCGAGCACCTCGCGGAGCTCCTCACGGGCCAGCGCCGCCCCGGTCAGCGCGTCGACCGAGGCGAGGCGCTCGTCGAGCGCGTCCCGGGACTGGCGAGGACGCTGAAGCCACGATTTGAGCCGTCGCCCGCCCGGGCTGGTGACGGTGTGATCGAGAACGGAGTACAGCGATCCCTCGACCCCGCCCTGCATCGTCTCGGTCAGCTCCAGATTGCGCTGGGTCGTCGAATCGAGCTCGGCGAACGCGGCCTCGCCGTAGCGCTGCAGCCGCGTTATCGATGCCAGCAGGCCGGTTCCGGTTTCCTCGACGTAGTCGACGATCGCTCCCGCGGCCCCGACCGTCGCAGCCGCCTCGATGTCGACGCTCTCCAGACTGGCCGCGCCGAACTGCTCGGTGAGGGCGTGTCTCGCCTGTCCCGGGGCGAACGCGCTCGACTCGTGGAGCGTGAGCGTCGCACTCGTCCGGTCGCGGATCGTCCCGAGCAGGTCGTCGTCTTCCCGAACTCTCGGCCCGGGCAGCACCTCGACGGGATCGAACCGGTAGAGTTCGGTGAGCGCGCCGTCGCGGGCATCCTCGTCGTCGACCGTCGTCACCGAGAACTGGCCGGTCGTGACGTCGGCAAAGGCGAGCCCGTAGACGCCGTCGTCTTCGACGACGGCTGCCACGTAGCGGGCGTCGGCATCGGTCACATCGAGCAGGGTGCCGGGCGTCACGACGCGCGTGATCTCGCGGACGTGGCCGGACTCGGTCTCGCGCTGGTCTGCGACGGCGACCCGGTAGCCCCGCTCGACGAGGGCCTTGAGATACGGCGTCAACTCCGAGAC
>LFFM01000466.1_pt1 | contig 28118 bp, 33 predicted proteins | sample 643131 | NCBI WGS metagenome assembly LFFM01 (sample SAMN03777445, study PRJNA286221) | soda lake metagenome | biome: soda lake; feature: Kulunda steppe; material: water; isolation source: sample Tc-Br brine of Tanatar trona crystallizer | place: Russia: Kulunda steppe | collected 2011-07
CGGCAGCGCTCCTCACCAACCAGAAAGTCACCCAGAGCCAGGTCGGTGACGTTGCCGACATCTCGGAGGTAACGATTCGCAACCGGTACAAAGAGTTACTCGAGGTCGACCACGGAGAACTCTTCGAGTAAGTTCATCCTCGTAGTCTACTGCGGAACAAAATTTGCTTGTGATCGAACACAGTAGCACCGGCCTACAACAGATAGTCCGTGACTACGAGTCGCTCCTCCCTATTGGAGTGGTAAAAAGACTGATCCATCAAATGGATTCAATATACCGCTCGCGCGTTTTCGAGTAGGAAGCACCTATAGATCAGAACAGATAAGATCGCGCGCAAGCAGGAATCGGCTACAATTGCCGCGATTAGTACTGCCTGAACCAGTGAAATTATTAGTAGGAGCCGGCAGTACGGTCGATTTCGGGCGGTAGAGCGACTCAAGAGGCCGTTGTGTGCTAACTAATCTCAAGATAGTACTATAACCCTTCGGTCGCTACGATTGTTTGCTCATGAAGAAGCAGGAGCTCATCCACCTACACGGCCTGCTTGCCGAGGTACGTACGCAATGTGAAATGTGGGAAGGCGAATTCGATCTCACACAGTACGAATCTCTTGGCATCAAGCCGACTTCGATCCACAAGTCAAAGACCGATCATAAAACAGCTGTTTTCAAACTCGCGAAGGGTATCACGTCCTCGATGCAGGAAGCCGAGGCCGAAGCCGAGCCGTTGGCACCTAACGCAGACTAACACTTCACATAGTGTTCTACAGCCATTAAAAGCCGCGAGTCACAACTCTATTCTACGATTATTTATGCCGAAGAGCGCGTCACAGAAACACGCAATACTCGCCGTATTTAGCGTGATTGGCTGATGACCGCAACCAAATAAACCGCAATCGCAACCAGGATAATCATCGCGCCGGTAGCGATATTCCAGACGTAAGACAGAAAAATCCCGCCAAAGATCGCGATCTGGCCGACAACAACCGAGAGAATCATTCCGCGGTTGAAACTCGAAGTGAGCTGCATCGCCGCCGCAACCGGGATCACGAGCATTCCAGCGACCAAAATCGCGCCCAGAATCTGCATGGCGGCGACAACGACGAGCGCGGTCAGCACAATCAACAGTGTATCGTAGAACCAGACGTTAATCCGGGCGAGTCGGGCAGCCTCCCGATCGAACGTAATGAACAGCAGCTGTTTGTGCGTTAGTCCGACAGTCAGCCCGACGAGTAGTGTCAATGCGACCATGAGCTGGACGTTCTCGAAGGGGACAAAGAGGATATCACCAAACAGATAGCTCTCGACGGCCGCACCGAAGACGACGCCGTAAGAAATAATGGCGATACCGACCGCGAAGCCACCGGTGAGCATGATCGCAATCGGTACGTCGGCGTAGCCGTCGGTTTTGACCGCAATATACTGCATCCCCAGTGCGCTGAGTGCGGCGGCAACGAGTGCGAACACCAGCGGATAATCGAGACTCGGAACGGCCGCACCAATAAACAGGCCGATGGCGACGCCGCCGAACGCCGTATGTGCGAGTGCTTCACCGATCAGGGCCATCTGTCGGTTGACGAGATACGCTCCCACAATCGGTGCGGTAATTCCGATCAGCGCGCCGGCAGTAAAGCCCCGCTGGAGAAAGTTACTGCAGACGATCCATGTATCGACTGTAGAGCAAGTCGTGTCCCAAAATAACCCATAGAGCGGTGGAAACCCCCAGATAATAAACGCCGTAAAGCCGGCCAGCGTCAGTGGGAGTCCGAGTCCCAACAGGGCACGTTGTCGATCAAGCGATGGTGTGTCGACGGCCACGCTAGTCACCGCCTACAAATTGCCCCGCTTGGAGGCCGTGGGCCGAACTAAAGACGCGCTCGACCGCACCGCTTTCGAGGAACTGCCGCGTCTCGCAGTGTTCGTACAGCTCGCAGTCGAGACAGGCCATCATGTTGGCGTGCTGGGTGACGACACCGATGTCGTGTTCGATCAGAATGATCGTTATTCCGTCGTCGTTGAGCTCGCCCAGCAGGTCATAAAACGCCGCAACCGAGTCGGCGTCGACGCCGACCGTCGGCTCGTCGAGCGCGAGCAGGTCGGCCTCGCTGGCAAGCGCACGGGCGATATACACGCGCTGTTTTTGCCCGCCCGAGAGCCGGCTGATCTTGCGGTCGGCGAGCTCAGTGATGCCGACGGTTTCGAGCGCGTCGTCAACGATTTTCGTATCGGTACTGGTCAGTGGCATGAGCCCCGCATGGGCGTACCGACCCATGCGGACAACCTCTCGAACAGTGACGGGCATCATGGCGTCGGCCTCACTGGACTGCTGGGAGACGTACGCCAGCCGGGTTCCCTCTTTGAATTTGTCCGCGCGGGTGCCGAACAGTTCGATACGCCCCGAGTCAGGCTGTTTGAGCCCAAGCATGAGTTTGAGGAGCGTCGTTTTACCCGAGCCGTTCGGCCCGATCACTCCCAAAAAGTCGCCTTCCTCGACGGTCATCGAAATGTCTCTGAGCACTGGCTGCTCATCATAGGCAAACGAAACGTTTTCGACAGAGATTGCGTGTGTCATTCGATCATCAGTGGGTATGGAAATCCGCAGGCGTCTACAGTTACGAAGCTCTTCGTGTCCGAATACAAAGTTCTGGTTTATTCGGCCCGAAGCGCAGTCTCGACGGAGGGAAGGTTGAGATTGCGGAAGTGCTCGATGTAACCCCAGTCGGGCTCCATTACGACCGAGTCATCGATGGCCGGTGAGCCGTCGATCTGGGTTTCGACCGGCGATAGCGGCAGGATCTCCGCGCCAGTGTCTGCGGCAAGCGTTTCGGCCAGCCGTGCGGGTTCGCCCACGTCGTAGAGAATGTGGCCGATATCGAACTCGTCGATCAGTCCCTCGATCTCTTCGACGTCGCGCGGCGAGGCCGCATCATCTGGCGAGGTGCCAACCGGCGAGTAGATGTCGAGGCCGTACCGGCGGTTCCACCACTGGAACGAGTCATGGGTGCCGACGACGAGTTCGCTGATCTCGCCGCGCTCAACGATGGCCTGAAAGTCATCATTGAGTTCCTGTAACTCCTCGTTGAACGCCGCGGCGTTGGTCTCGTATTCCGCTTCGTGTTCTGGGTCGAGTTCGGCGAGTCCCGTAGCGATGTTGTCGACGCCGTCTTGGCAGGCAATCGGGTCCATCCACCAGTGTTCGTCGTTGTCCTCGGCGGGACTGTCGAAGAATTCGATTCCCTCGGAGGCCTCGATGACGACGGTTCCGCCGTCGGCTTCGAGGCTGTCGGCGGCGTCATCCTGCCAGCTCGAAAAGTCACGGAGATAGACGAAGCCGTCTGCGGTATCGAGATCCTCGACGGTACTTGCATCGGGGTCCCAGTCATGGCCGTGTTGGCCGACTGGGACGAGATCGATGGCGTTCATGCGGTCGCCGGCGACCTGCCGGACGAAATCCCAGACCGCTGGCATCGTTGCAAACACAGAGAGTTCGGCGTCCGGATTGCTCCGGTTGCCGCCGATCTCTTGGGTCGGATCGTCGCCGAGACAGCCAGCGAAGCCAGCAGCGGCGAGTGTTCCTGCACCAATCGTGAAATTGCGTCGTGAGATATACTGTGGTCGATTCGCGCCTACGTCTCTTGTCATCAACCATTCGTTAGCAAGGACAACATATTAACTTTGTGCGTTAGAATTATTAGATTAGACACGTCTAAAAATAGTCGGGCGTTTGCTTACCGGCCGTTTTCGGCGTTTGATTGCGCCGAAAGTCGAGCGGCGATGTCTGCACCAACTGATCGTGGGTCGGCTTCGACAATCTCAAGTTGATCACCGACTGCAATCGTTCCGGCTGTTAGGACCGACGCACAAATGCCACCACGTCGTTCACCGAGTGCACGGGCGACACCCTCTTGGTCGGCAACGCGCTCAACGTGAGCACAGGGTGGTCGGGGTCGGGTGCCCCGAAGAGTTGCCTCGCCGATGCTGAAGGTCGTCTCAAGCAGCTCATAGAGCGGAACTCCACGAGTAACGATATTCCGCCGATGACGGCCATCCCAGAGATCGATACTGTAGTCGGCGTTGATCTTATCGAGTGCTTCGGCTTCGACGAGCGTCACCTCACAGACATCGTAGGGTGCGTAGTGGCCCGTCCCACGAAGATAACGGTCACCGACCATGCCGCCTTCGACCACCTCGACGGTGTCGTGGGCGACCATTGGCTCACCGTCCGCAGGTGCGGTAAAGAGTTGGACTACGTCAGTCATACTCGGCTGTAGGGCTCACAGCCGCCTAAACCGTGTGGCAACTGAAGCCGTCGTGCGCAAAAATTGTAACTGATCATGACCCATTTATCAGTCGACAAAAGTGCTATCCGGAGGCGCCGTGTTGATCCAATAATGACCACCGTCACTGTCTGGAACGAGTTCCGACACGAACAGGAAAGCGACGTTGTCGCCGACATCTACCCCGATGGCATTCATGCAGTCATCGCCGGCGTGCTCGAAGACGCGGGCTTTGAAACCCAGACTGCAACACTCGACGAACCCGAACACGGGCTCACCGAGGCTGTTCTCGATGAAACCGATGTCCTGACCTGGTGGGGCCACGCCGCTCACGACGAGGTCGAAGACGAAATCGTCGACCGAGTCCACGAGCGCGTTCTCGACGGGATGGGGCTACTCGTGTTACACTCGGGACATTACTCGAAGATTTTCAAACAGCTCATGGGCACCACGTGTTCGCTCAAGTGGCGCGAGGCCGCCGAAACCGAACGGCTCTGGGTTGTCGAACCTGGGCATCCAATTGCCGACGGGATTGGCGAATACATCGAGGTTGAGGAGGCCGAAATGTACGGTGAACGGTTCGATATTCCAGCCCCCGACACGCTCGTGTTCAACTCCTGGTTCGAAGGTGGCGAAGTTTTCCGCTCGGGCTGTTGTTATCACCGCGGCAACGGCCGCGTCTTCTACTTCCGACCGGGTCACGAAACCTATCCTGTCTACCATAACGAATCGGTTCAACAGGTTCTCGTCAACGCCGTCGAGTGGGCGGCCCCCGGCGAGGGGCCGACACCACAGTTCGGCAATGCCGATCCGATCGAGGAAATCGATCTGAGCGACGACCGGACGGTTCACTGACCGGCGTCGGTGTGTCAGCACGAGTCATTGAGTGTTTTTACACAGCCATTCAGCGTGCCAGCTAAGTGTCTGGCAGCCCTTAATCGACTAATGAGTGCGTCTACCAACGATTCGAGTACACAAGCTGGAATGACGTTGATGTTTGCCCTGGGCGGGTTTGCCTTGCTGGTGTTTTTGCTTGGAATCGGCGTAATCTATTATTTTAGCTATCTGTAGGTCGCCGGGGACGACCACAAGTACCGTCTTCGGCTACTCCGGCCCGTAGGTTTTCCCCTCGCGCGTATCGGCGTTCTTTCGTCGGATTGCTGCTGAGGCGACGGCTGCATCGTAGCCGAAAAAGACGTCTTTGGCATACACGTCTGCGACCTCGGCTGCGTGGATCAGGTTGTCGACATCGACATCGACCGCGTACAGTTCGATCGAAAACGGTGTCGTTGGGTCGGCTCCATCGAGGTCGTAGTCGCCACCAAGCGCGCTTCGAAAGCCACGGGCAATCGTTTCGAGCCAGTAGGTCGTTCCGTAATCGAGATCATATAGCGGGACGACGAACTCATCGACATACTCACTGAGTGCGTCGAGATCAAGCCCAGCGCGGTTGTAGAGATGCCCCGGATAGGGATCGGGGTAGAGCGTAAGGTAGGTCCGGCCGGGAATTCGCGTGCTGGCTTCGGCAACAAAATCGGTGATGACCGACGCGCGCCAGGTTTCGAACTCCTCGAACTCGCTGTCGGCAAATCGCTGTTCGCACCGCTCGCAGTGGCAGTACCCCTCTCGTGGAAACCCGACGTCATCAAGCCGAACAGCCTCGTTCTTCGCCGCACAGTCCTCGATGATTTCGAGCAGCCCGGCGCGATAGCGCTCGTGTGTGGGACAGATATAAGCCCAATCGAAGTACTTCCGATCGCGGGTCGCCTGCTTGCCGTCTGCGTCGACCGGGATCAACTCGGGACTGTCGCTCGCCGCAGCGTTGTCACCGAAACACGAGACCATATTGACTGCGTTTGCGATTGGCTCGGCCGGTCGGCCTGAAACGTCTTTGACCTCATAAAAACTCAGTTCGAACTCCGGCCAGTCGACCTCTGGCACATTGCGGGTGACGAGCCCATACATATCTGCGGGTTTGGGTTGCTGTTGGGTAAGTCGTTCGTTCCTGAGGGTCAATGCTCATTTCGTCGGTGCTGGTTCGTCAACAGAGTCAACGCTGATGAACCGGATTCGCGAATCTGAAAACAGCTTCCAGCTGCTTATTCGTCGACGGTGACTTCAACTGGTTCAGTGTCGCCCGAAAACAGGACGTAGGCCAGTACGACAACCACGAGGACAACGATAACTTTCGCTTTGGTGGACATACGAGCAAAAACGGACGGACGGGTTATATTTCTTTCCTGCAGCGTCTCCCAGCGAACGGGTGCGGTTACTGATCGGGTGCGATGTGGTCGGCCAGCGAGTCGCGGATAATCGTCCCGCAGTACGCACACCGAACACCTTCGTCGACGATGGTGAACTTCGTTTCAACGGGCTCGTTGCCGTTCGTGATACAGTTGGCGTTCGGACACGACAGCAGTCCGATAACGGTTTCGGGCCGGTCAACACGATTCTTGGCGACAACCTCGAAATCACGGATAATGTTGATCGAGGCCTCCGGAGCGATCAGGGAAATGACATCGACTTCCGACTGGCTCAACTCTCTGTCTTCGACCTTGACAACGTCTTTTCGGCCTAAGCGGTCGCTGGGGACGTTCATCCCGATCGAGACGCCCAGTCCCTCCGAGCCATCGATACCGAGAATCGACAGTACGTTGAGCGCCTGTCCGCCGGTAACGTGGTCGATGACGGTCCCATTTCGAATCTTCGAGACGCGAAGTTCGTGATCACTCATCGGCTTGCCTCCTGTTCGCTGAGCAGAAAGTCAAGCAGCGCCATTCGGACCGGTATCCCGTTGTGTGCCTGTTCGAAGTAGTTTGCATGAGGGGTCGAATCGACGGCCGGATCGATTTCATCGACGCGCGGAAGCGGATGCATAATCGAGAGGTCTGCTTTAGCCTCAGCAAGCGTTTCGGCATCGATCTGATACTCGCCTGCAATCTGTTTGTACTCGTTTTCGTCGGGGAAGCGCTCGCGCTGGATTCGCGTCACGTAGAGGACGTCGAGATCAGGAAGCACACTTTCGAGATCGGTGTGTTCGCGCACCTGCGCGCCCGCCTGATGGAGATCGAACCGGACGTTTCGCGGCAGTCGAAGGCTTTCGGGGCTGATGAAATGTTGACGGACGTCGAAATTCGTTAGCGCGTCGGCCAACGAGTGGACGGTTCGGCCGTATTTCAGATCGCCCATGATCCCGATCGAAAGATCGTCGAGTCCGACGTTTTCGCGGATCGTATAGAGATCGAGCAGTGTCTGACTTGGGTGTTGGCCTGCACCGTCGCCAGCGTTGATCACGGGAACGTCGACGAATTCGGCAGCCATTTTCGCCGCGCCTTCGCTTGGATGCCGCAACACGATGGCGTCGGCATAGCCTTCGACGACCCGGACAGTGTCGGCAAGGCTTTCGCCCTTTTTGACCGACGAGGATTCGACGGTTCCCATATCGGTTGTGGTTCCGCCAAGCCGTTTCATGGCGGTATCGAAGCTCATTTTCGTGCGTGTGCTCGGTTCGAAAAAGCAGAGTGCGAGAACGGATCGGTCGTACCGCTCGCCCCATTTCGCCTGGTCGGCGTCGATCTCGGCCGCCCGGTCGAGCACCGCCTCGATGTCGGCCCGCGAAAGCTGGGTCGCGGTGATGAGGTGGTCCTGACGCATTACTGAAAGGGGGTTCGCCAACACTATTGAATCCCGCGGGTTGGGATGGAATTCACCACCCGACCGACACAGACCACGGACTTTTGTCAGCTGACTCCCACATATTGATATGGCACATGTTGACACTGATGTTCTGCTGCCGAATGACCATGTCAAACAGGCTGTCTTGGCAGGAAAAATGACGCAAATTACCCGCGGAAAAGCCTATGTTGAAGAGGGTGATACCTTCGAGATTGAGGACCAGACGTTCGAAGTCGTCGCTGTCGAGGAACTGACACTCGGCGAAATGACTGACACCGACGCCCAACGAGAAGGATCTGCTGATCTCGACGCCTACAAAGAACGGATGGTTCGCGTCCACAGCGGGAATTTCGAGTGGGATGACGATTCCTCGGTGGTTAGACACCTGTTTGAAGCACAGTAGCCGTCTGCGAAATAGCCTTAATCGTCGCCAGCAGCCGCCGCGTCGTCCGCACCCGCTGGGCTCGCCGCGTCGTCCTCGATACTCGGTGGGTAGACACCGCGTTTGAGTTTGAGATCCGACTGCGCACGGGCCATGCAGGTCAGTGCATAGTTCTCGCGTTCTTTTTCCGTAAAGCCACGAGCGGCGGGCTGGGCGACCTCTCCTTCGAGAATTTCGGCCGAACAGGCCAGACACATGCCGACGCGGCAAGAGTACTCCTGGGCGATTCCTTCTTCGAGACAGGCTTTAAGGATTGTCTGCTTGTCGGAGACTGTAATCGTCTCCCCAGTGCCAACAAATTCGACGGTGTACTCGGTCATATCGTTGTGATTCGGTGACGGTACTCTAAACACTTGTTATCGGTTCTGTCGCCGCCGGCTGGACGAATTGTTACCAAACAGAGTTACTGCCAGAAATTCCGGAACGACTAACCCGCAACCGAACCCCATACCGACCAATGAGCATGAAGGCAACTGCACGGGCCCACCCGATTCAGGGACTTGTCAAGTATCACGGCATGCGCGACCCTGAGCTTCGACTCCCGTACCACGACTCGATCAGTGTCTGTACCGCCCCAACGAATACAACGACAACCGTCGAATGGCTCACCGATGTTGACGCCGAAGGCGGCACACAGGACACGTACATAATCGGCGGAGAAGACGTCGAGGGCCGAGCAGCCGAACGGATTTCGATGGTCGTCGATCACGTTCGCGAACTGGCGGGTTTCGACCACGCCGTTCACTTCGAGAGCGAGAACTCCTTCCCCTCGAACATCGGCTTTGGCTCGTCGTCATCGGGCTTTGCGGCCGCCGCGCTCGCACTCGTTGAGGCCGCTGGACTCGACATGACGCTCCCGGAAGTCTCGACCGTTGCCCGTCGCGGGTCGTCGTCTGCTGCCCGCGCGGTCACGGGGGCGTTTTCACACCTCTACGCCGGCATGAACGACGAGGACTGTCGATCCTATCGGATCGAATCCGGCCTCGAAGACGACCTGAAAATCGTTGCCGCCCACGTTCCCTCGTACAAGGAAACTGAGGCCGCCCACAAGGAAGCCGCCGAGAGCCACATGTTTCAGGCACGGATGGCCCACATCCCGACACAGATCGCCGACATGCGCGATGGGCTCCGGCGGGCAGACTTCGCGGACGTGTTCAAACTCGCCGAACACGACTCACTATCGCTGACCGCAGCGACGATGACCGGCCCGGCGGGCTGGGTCTACTGGCAGCCAGAGACGATTGCCGTCTTCAACGCAGTCCGCGAGCTGCGCGAGGACGGTGTCGAGGTGTACTTTTCGACAGACACGGGTGCAAGCGTATACGTCAACACTCGGGAAAAATACGTCGAGGAGGTCGAATCCCGAATTGCCGAAATCGGCATCGACACCGACGTCTGGGAAGTCGGCGGCCCCGCACACGTGCTTGCCGAAGACAGCGCCCTGTTCTGATTAGGCCGCTTTTTTGAGTGGCTTCGGCTGTTGGATTTCGCGGCGATCGCCGTTGGGTAGTACCGGATGCGTGCGCCGAGCAACAGCTACTGACTGGTGAACCACAACTCTTACAACCTGACTTTCAGTAGAAAAAGTACACTTGTATGTCCGCAACTACTGACACCGTCGCAGATCGAATTGAAACCGCCCGAGCTACCGTCACACCGATACAAGTGGCGACGATTCTGGTATTTGGGACAGCGATCACCTTTATGCTGGTTTTCCTGCAGGAACCACTAGTCCATGACTCGATGCACAACTTCAGACATGTCGCCGGGATCACCTGCCACTAATCCATGATCGCTGACTATCTCAAACGTGGCGTACTCGCCGGTCTCGTCGCTGGTGTCGCCTACGGATTATTTATCGCATTTGTTGGCAATCCGCTTAGCGAGTATCTGCACGACCACGGTCACGAGCATGGCCATGGTCATGGGCACAGCCATAGCCACGAAGCCGCCCATGCCGTCTCAGAAACGACGAACGCGCTCGTCAGCGTTGCAAGCGGCGTCCTCTGGGCGGTTTTCCTCGGTGGAATGTTTGCAATCGCCCTCTACTTTCTCGAACCAGCACTCCCCGGTGGGAGGGCCGTCCGGGCGTCGCTGCTTGCCAGTGCTGGCTTCTTTTCGGTGTCGGTAACGCCGTGGCTGGTCTTGCCACCGGCGGCTCCGGGGGCCGAGCAGCTCTACGGAATTGAGCCGCGGCTGGCGATCTATTCGGGGCTCGTCGTCCTCGGTGCGGCGGTATCGGCAGCAGCCTTTCGTACCTACACCCGTCTCCAATCACATCACAGCCGCTGGCTCGGCGTTCTTGCGGGGGCTGCACTGCTACTCCCAACCATCGGGTTGCTTCCACTGGTGACGCCGACGGTCGTCACCCACCCCGATCTCCCGGCCGACCTCGTCAGTGCGTACCAGGCGATGGTTGTCCTGAGCCAGGCCACACTCTGGGCGGTCATCGTCGCGACGTACAGTTGGTTGTCCCAACGCGATGCTGAGGCGACATCGACGCAGCAAACACCGAATATACGGCCGGAGTCAGCGTGAAACACCGAACCGAAGAACACCGCGAACGACTCGACGCCCACGTACTTGTCTGTACGAACAGTCGCGACTCAGACTATGCCTGCTGTGCCGACGCCGGAGCCGACGAGACACTCGATGCGGTCAAACACTGGCTCCGCGAGCGCGACGCGTTCTGGTCGTCAGTCTCGGTCACAGAAACCGGCTGTCTCGGGCTCTGTAGTGAGGGTGGCACGGCGATTTCGATTCAGCCGCGAAATACGTGGTACTCGGATGTGCAGCCTGCTGACGTGCCTGCACTGCTCGAATCGGCGTTCGGGGCTGATGCTGACCGAGTCGGCGTCGATGTCGACAGCAAGCAGAACGATCCAGACGCAGATGGAGCCACACAGCCAGACCACTGAGTCGCCCGCCGACCCGACGCGGTGACGACACCTTCTTTCGGCTGACGATCCTATCACAAACATGCACGTTGTCGTCTTGGGTGCTGGCTACGCTGGCGTCACACTCACCCGCAAACTCGAACAGTCACTTCCCGCCGAGGCGACGCTCACGCTCGTCGATGAATCCGAACAGCACCTCGTCCAACATGAAGTCCACCGTGTGATTCGACGGCCCTCAATTACGGACTCGATCCAGGTCGAACTCGACTCGCTTTTCGACCGCGCCGAGGTGCTGACCGCCCGTATCGAACACGTCGACACCGACGCCAACCGGGTGACACTTGAGTCCGGCGAACAAGTCGACTACGACTACGGAGCGCTCTGTATCGGGGCTAAAACCGCCTTTTACGACCTCCCCGGAGTCGAAGAATACGGTGTCCCGCTCAAGTCGGTCGCCGACGCCGAGGCAGTTCGCGAGCGCGCGCTTTCGGTGATCGAATCGGGCGAACCGGCACGGTTTGTTGTCGGCGGTGCGGGCCTCTCGGGCGTCCAAGTCGCTGGCGAGCTCGCAACCCTCGCAGTGGAAAAAGATGCAGCCGACCGGGTTGAGGTGGTCGTTCTCGAACAGCTCGATTCGGTTGCTCCGGCGTTTCCCGAGGCGTTCCAGCAGACACTCACAGACGAACTGGCTGCCCGTGGAATCGAGGTCCGAACCGAGACGAGCGTGATTGAGGCGACTGAATCGGCCATCGAAACCGACTCCTCAGGGACGGCCGAGTCAGTCGACTACGACCTCTTTGTCTGGACCGGCGGCATTGGCGGCTCGGCGGCGATGGCCGGTGACCGCCCCGTTGTCCGCAACGACCTCCGACTCACGCATACGACGTTCGCCCTCGGTGACGCCGCCCGCGTCATCGACGCCAATGGCGAGCCGGTTCCCGCCAGCGCTTCGGCAGCGATCCGGGCGGCAAAGCCGGCAGCCGAAAACATCACGAAACTCGTCAACTGGGAACTGGATGGGATGGACGGCTTCGAGCCACGACTGACGCCCTTCCGATTCGACGCACCGGGCTGGATCGTCTCGGTCGGCGATGGCGCGGTCGCACAGGTCGGCCCGAAAGTTGTGACCGGCGCGGCGGCAAAGGGGCTCAAAGCCAGTGTCGGTGCGGGCTATCTGAGTTCGATCCGGGCGGTGCGGAAAGCGACCGAACTGGTTGGCGAAGAGATCGACGCGTAAGCCATCTCACCAGGCGGCACCGTATTTCTGCTCTCACCGGGCGGCACCGCAGTGTCGCTCTCGGCGACTTGATCGGCGAGAAGGCTTAGGTAGCGGTTCGTGGTAGCACGCTACCACTATGAGACGTGAACAGACTGCCGAGGAAATGCCACCACGGAGTGTACGAGATAATGACCGCACGGCGAACCCCCCACCGAGACGCCATGCGATGTTCGCCGCCATTCGAGGGCTCCAGGCGGGCTTTGTGGCGACCGTAATAATGACAGCCTTTCGGCTGCCGATCATGCGGTCGCTACCGCCGTCGGCGAACTTCTGGGCGACGTACGTTGCGGGTGGCAAGCCCGAGGAATATCCCGTTGTTGGCCTGCTGTTGCATCTGCTCTATGGAACCCTCGGCGGCGCGGTATTCGGGGGGATTTTCGCCCTGCTGTCGGCCGAACGATCGATTGAACCAGAACAGCGTGGAATCGTCTGGGGCGGGGTATTCGGCATGGTTTCTTCGGTGTTCGGCACGCAGGTCATGCTCAAAGAGTTGCTGTCGATTCGGCTGGAGGCCGACGAACTCGCCCTGTTTCACGCTGGCCATCTCGTCTACGGAATCGCGCTCGGTGCGTGGGTCGGTTCCCGAACGGAGGGCGTCGAAGACCCAGAGACCGAGTACGATTACGACGCCGAAAGATAGGCGCGTCCGGTGACGAACCAACGAGGTCACTCCGAGAGTCGGAGCGCATTTACTACCTGCCGGCCGATTCAATCACAGTGACCGTCACGCTCACCTACGACGCCGGAACCATCCGCATCGAGAGTGACCGCGACAGCGACCCACCGCTCGGTGGCCTACCGGGCGTCGAACGTGACCCTAGAAGCAAGACGGCTCGCGCACCCGCCTTCCATTACGCAGCAATTCGAGATGTCCTCCGCCATGTCGACGCCGACGTGGATGACCGCGTGCTCGAGACGGAGCCAGTATCGCTTTCGACAAGCTATGAACTCCGAGCATACCAACAGGACGCCCTTGATGCGTGGCTCGACAGCGGTCGCCGGGGCGTGCTCGAACTGCCAACCGGGGCGGGAAAAACCGTTATCGCGCTCGCAGCGATGGCAGCCGTCTCGACACCGACACTCGTCGTTGTGCCCACAATCGATCTGCTCGAACAGTGGCAAACGGAACTCGAAGCCGAGTTTGACGTTCCCATTGGGCGTCTCGGTGGGGGCCAACAGCGCGTCGAGGGCGTGACGGTATCGACCTACGATTCGGCCTTCCTGCGGGCCGACGAGTTGGGTGGCCGATTTGAGCTCGTCGTGTTCGACGAGGTTCACCATCTCGGCGCGGAGGGCTATCAGGACATTGCCCGCCTCATGGCCGCACCGAGCTGCCTTGGACTGACGGCGACGTTCGAGCGGCCAGACGGCGCACACGAAGCGATCCGTGATCTCGTCGGCCCCAAGGTCTACGATATCACTGTCGACGAGCTCGCGGGTGAGCATCTCGCACCCTACGAAATCCGACGGATCGAAGTCGAGCTGACGCCCGCCGAACGCGCCGAGTACGATGACGCCCAAGGAACGTTCATCGAGTACGTCCGCCAGTCAAATATCACGTTCACCAGCGGTAGCGACTACCTCCAGTTGGTCAAGCGTTCGGGGAACGATCCACGAGCACGCGAAGCGTTGCTCGCCAAACAGCGTGCGCGCGAACTCATGATGAACGCCGAGAACAAGCGCCACCAGCTGGCTCGAATTCTCGACCGCCACAAAACTGATCGGATCATCGTCTTTACGGCCCACACGGAACTCGTCTACCGGCTTTCCACACAGTTTCTCCTGCCGGCGATCACCAACGAAACCGGGGCGAAAGAGCGCCGCGAGATCCTCGAACGGTTTCGCGAGGGCACCTACAGCCGGGTCGTCGCCGCCAACGTCCTCGATGAGGGCGTCGACGTGCCCGACGCCAACGTCGCGGTCGTGATTTCGGGCAGCGGCAGCGAACGCGAGTTCACCCAGCGGCTGGGTCGGATTCTGCGGCCGAAAGCCGACGGCGGGCGGGCGGTCCTCTACGAACTCGTGAGCGCCGAAACAGCCGAAGAACGGGTGTCACAGCGCCGTCGGTGATCCGCTGGTTGCGCCGGCCGTCGCCTCCGCGTACCGCTTTCTCTCTGCGTACCGGTGGATCGATCTCGATGCATATCGGTGGCTCGGATTACTTTTATGAGTTCGCCGGCTACCGCCATGCGTGCTGACAAAAGACCTCCTTCGTGTCTCACGGCGCGGTAGTCACTACCGGCCGCAGTTTGTTAGCGACGAGGCCGAGCCGCTTGCCGCCCGCCTTATCGGCGTCTATCAGGGCCACGTCGAGGAAACGCGAGGAGCGCTCGATTCAGCGCTTGAGGCAATTGAGCGCGAGGCTGAGGATTTCAAATTGGTCCGTGGATTGGCCGCCCTCCTCGATCGAGAGGCCGATCTCGAAACGGTCAGTCCCCTCCCGCCTGAACGTGCCCGCAGAGTTGCGTTCGAGGCCGCCGAATCAGTCGGTGTCGCGAGCGACACGGAACGAACCGACGCGCTCGCAGTGGCCGCCGACCGGCTGGCGGTCGACCCCGGCGCGATCGAGCAGTCACTCTATGCGGACCGCGACTGCAACCAGCAGCTTGTCGAATTTTCGGCTCGGTGGACGCCGGCGACGCTGATCGAACAGTACAACCTCTCGTTGGCCCAGACGGCACTCTTCGATGCGACCGACGTTCGGATTCACAGCGATGATCCACGAGGACTGATTTCGGCGGTCAAGCGCCTCGGACTGATGTACGAGATCGAACGGGAGCCAACAGCCACCGAGACGGCCCAGCGCACGGTTGTCGTCACCGGCCCTGACCGTCTGTTTCGGCGGACGCGACGCTATGGAACCGCGTTCGCCCGACTGCTTCGAACCGTCGCCACCACGAACAAGTGGGAGCTTCGGGCGACAATCGACGACCACGGCACCGAACGCGAGCTGGTACTCCGACAAGGCGACGTATCGGTTCCAGGCGTCGAACCAATCGTCGAGCCGAGTTACGACAGCGGGGTCGAAGCCGACTTTGCGGCCCGCTTTTCGGCACTTGGTCTGGACTGGGAGCTCCAACGCGAACCCGACCTTCTTGAGACGGGTGCGAGCGTGATGATTCCCGATTTCGCCTTCGAGTACCGCTATGGCGATTTTCGTGTCTATTTCGAGGTCATGGGATTTTGGACACCCGAGTACGTTGAGAAGAAACTCGGTCAGCTGGCAGCCGTCGAGGACGTCGAACTCATTGTCGCCGTCGACGAATCACTTGGCGTTGGTGAGGAGATCACCGCGACTGATCACCGGGCGATTCCCTACACCGGAACGGTTCGGGTCAAAGACGTGGTCGACGTGTTGCGAGGCTACGAAACCGACCTGCTTGCAGCGGCGGTTTCGAACCTTCCCGACGAACTCCGACCGGACGCTGACGTGACGACACTCGAAGCGGTGGCTACGGAGTACGGTGTTTCGACCGACGCAATCGAACAGCGAGCGTTTCCAGAACACGAGCAGCTCGGACAGTTACTCGTTCGGCCTGCCGTGTTGGCTGCGATCGAATCAGCGCTCTCGGAGGGAATGTCGCTTGCTGAAACCGAAGCCGTATTGACACCCCACGGGCTGACCGATACCAGTGCGGTGCTGTCGGCGGTCGGCTACCGCGTTGTCTGGGAGGGGCTGACTGGCGGCGTCCTCGAACAGCGGTAGCAACAGCGACCGGCCAGCGCTGCCACGACACTTTTTGCCGGCTCGCTCCAATGCTGCGTTATGGTACTCACAAAACTCCTCGGCTCGAAATGGTCGCGTCGGTTCAGCGTCGTCTCCGTCGTCGTGACTGGGGTTCGTGCGCTGCTGCGCGGGAACCGACGAGTCGGGGCCCTCCTCGTTGGGCTTGCGCTGCTGGCGTACCGCTGGTCGCCACTTGGCATCGCGGTGACACTCCTGATGCACCGCTATGGCGACGAACTTGCCGAGTGGGCACTGAACCGCAAGGAAAATCTGGGCTAATTGGCCCCTCTCGGGATTCTCTCGAGAATTGTAACTGCGACCGTTCGGCCACCGCAACCGCGATCCAACCACTGACCCCTGGCCGCTATGACTAGTCTAAGACAGGTAGGTCTTCTCGGTTGCCTTTCGGAACCGTCGAACGGAGTTCGTCGTAGAGATAGAGACCGACCCCGATCGGCTCGCGTTCGCCCCCGATTTCGTGCGCTGCAATAAGATAGCCCCAATCGCCATCCCACTCGACCGGCTGTGTTTCGGCCTGGACGAAATTGGCGGCCGTCTCGCCCGAAATCTCGATTACGTTTTTCGTTGCGTGACGACCAAACCGCTGGACGGCACTGTGAGTCGGCTTCCAGTGTTCTTGGCGCGTTCGCAACACGGTCATCCCGAGGCCTTCGACACGGATCGGATCCGGGACGTTGTCGGCAAAAATCCAAATCTTGCCTTTGCCCTTTTCCCAGAACGAAAACGGCTCGAAGACCGCGGGGTCGATACCGAACCGCTCGTCAAAGAAATCAATCACTTCCTCGCGGGATGCACGCCCCTCGACCTCGCGGTCGGCTGGGGTCGCTGGCAGTCGGCCAAAGCGCTGGCCGACGTTCGATCTGAGCGTCTCGTCGGCTGTCTCGCCTCGCTCGTCGCTCATTTGGTCACCTCCAGTTTCGCACAGTAAAAGCCGCCCGTATCGTTGAGATGTGGGTAGATGCGGTGGGTTTTCGTGACGCTCGAATCGTAGGTGTCGTCCTCCCATTCGGTGACGCCCGGTACGGAGTCAAGCGGGCAGTCGAACGCGACGACTTCGCAGTCCTCGGTTTCGAGGACGTGGTCGATGACGGCCTCGTTTTCTTCGGGCGCGAACGTACAGGTCGAGTAGACGACGACGCCGCCGGGTTTTGTCGCCTGAACCGCTCGCGAGAGAATGCCTTTTTGAATCGCTGCCACGCTGTGGACGTGATTGAGCGTCCACTGCTCAAGTGTCGTCGGGTTCTTGCGGACGGTTCCCTCACAGGAGCAGGGTGCATCAACGAGTGCGCGGTCGAACTCGTCGAAGCCGAATCCGTTGAGCGAGAAGTTGCGACCGTCCTGTTTGGTGACCATGAGATTCGTGACGCCAAGGCGCTCGGCGTTGTGCCGGAGTGCAGACAGCCGGCCGAGGTTGTTGTCGTTACCGATGACGATGCCGGTATCGTCCATCATCGCCGACAGCTGGGTGGTTTTGCTGCCCGGAGCCCCACAGGCATCCCAGACCGTCTCGCCGGGCTGTGGATCGAGGATCATCGCTGGAAGCGCCGAAACCTCCTCTTGGCCGTGGAGCCAGCCATGAAAGTAGGGCCACGTGGTTCCGGGGCCACGTTCGTCAAACGTCAACAACTCGTCGTTCCACTCGATGGACTCGTAGCCAACCCCCTCCTCGTCAAGCGCGTCCGTGACGCGCTCGACGGTCGCCTTGATCGTGTTGACGCGCACGACTGAGGGCAGGGGTCGTTCACAGGCCGCAAAAAAGGCGTCAGTGTCGGCAACGAGCGGGGCGTACCGCTCTATCGGGTTCATGACGCTGGTTTCGCGCGCCACTGTTTGTTGGTTTCGGAGTGGCGCGCTGGTATCTCTGTGAAATAAATCGATTATCTACTCTGCTGGTAACTGGTTGGTACTGAGAACAACGTGTGGAGTGTCCGATCAAATCCGCTATTTTGCTGTGTTGTGTGTGTCGCACTGAGCCATTGACATTATGATCGAATATATTACACTCAGCGTCGGAGTCCTCGTTCTCTGTTCCGTCGTCGGTGCCGGGTTTTATACCGGCGTCCGGCATGTCGAGGAAATGAGCGACATTGTTCGCAACCAAGACCGACCCGACTGGCTCGACGAGCCGATTGATGCGGTCAATCAGCTTGTTGGCCGGCCACCAACACCAGCGAGGGCCGAAGAACTCGACGCGGCCGACGATTCTAAAGACCAATGACTCTCGAACCCTGGTTAGGGCTGGTTCTCATCTACTTTGCGGGCCACGCGTTTGTACTCGGATTCGCCCTTGGCACATACTATGTCAAATCGATTGCAAGCCCCGAGCCACAGCGCTGGCGGCCTGAGTGGCTCGAAAATTCGATTGCAGCCTACCAACAGAGTCACCGCCGACCGTTGTCCGCTGAAGACGTCGCAGCCGTCGACTGGCAGGAGACCGAGCACTAGCGCATGAGTCCTCCCGGTTGATCGCAAGAATAGAATCGTTGGGCACAAATCGGAGCGATTCTCTGCTGTGGGCTATTCTCATAAAACCCTAACGAACAATTAGGTGGGTTGGTGTTGTAGACGGCGACATGGCTCGCATTGATATTCTCGAACCCGACGTTGCGCTCGACAATCCGATCGTTATTGAGGGATTTCCGGGTGTCGGACTGGTCGGCAAGATTGCTGTCGACCATCTCGTCGCCCACTTCGAGATGACTCACTACGCCAACGTCCACTGCGAGGGAATTCCACCGGTTGCGACCTACCAACATGAAAATAGTCGGCTGATGGCACCTGTCCGGCTCTACGTCGACACCGAACACGACCTGCTTGCACTCCAGAGCGATATCCCAATCGGCCCACCTGCGGCCACCGAGTTCGCCACCTGTGTTGCCGGCCAATTTGCAGAATTGAACGTCCTGCCCGTCTACCTCTCGGGATTAGGCCGGAAACCTGAGGGTGAGCCAATGCTCTACGGTGTTGGAACCGGCGACGGGCCGGCTCGTCTCGCCGAGGCTGGTATCGACACACCCTCGGAGATGGGGTTAGTCTCGGGGCCGACCGGTGCACTCCTGGCACACGCAGTCGAACACGAGTCGACCGCTATCGGCCTGGTCGTCGAATGCGACCCACAGTTCCCCGACCCGAAAGCTGCACGCGCAGTCATCGAACAGGGACTTGAGCCGATTGCAGGGATTTCTGTCCCGACCGACACCCTCTCGGATCGAGCCGAAGAAATCGAACGCGCCCGCCAACAGCTCATCCGGCGGATGCAACAAGCGACCGACGAAAGCAGCCGGGCACAGCCGCTTCGGATGTATCAGTAACTGTCAGCACGTCTCGTGTTTCTGAACCCTTAAGCCGCCGAAGGGACTCTCAGTGGGTATGAGCGACGACCCAGCCGCGGTCGAAGAATCGGAGCCCGAATCGGGCGAGAGCGCCAACGAAACGGCCACAGACGAGAGTGAACCAACAGTCGAGACGCTCGTAACCCGGATCGCCGCCCACGACGAAACACTGGCACACGCAGCACACGAACTGGGTGACCGGATCGAGGAGCTACAGAGCGAGCTCGAAGCCAAAGACGCAGAAGTTGCCGACCTCACGGAGAAACTCAGCCGTTCGCGGGCGGATTTCACGAACTACAAGAAACGGACCGAAAAACAGCAGAAGGAGCTCAAAGCCCGTGCAACCGAGGATCTCGTCGAACGGCTCTCGAAGGTCCGTGACAACCTCGTTCGCGCACTCGACCAGGAGGAGGGCGCAAATATTCGCCCCGGTGTCGAATCCACACTCGAATCATTCGATCGGGTGCTCGAAGACGAGAACGTGACGTTCATCAGGCCGACAGTCGGTGACGAGGTCGATCCCGAACGCCACGAAGTCATGCTTCGCGTCGACAGCGACCAGCCCGACGGCACCGTCGCAGAGTGCTACCAGCCAGGATACGAAATGGCCGGCAAAGTGCTGCGTCCCGCCCAAGTAACGGTCAGCAGCGACGACGCCTGAGCCAACGAGAGTCACAGAACGGCGGAGTCGTGACGGTAGTATTGCGGTTGATTTAAATACACCGAACGGACCGATTCCGGCAGTAACCAAATCGCAAGACTGCGGCGAGGTCTGGAGGCGGTGGGTTCGGGGCTGTCTAGTAACCTTTAACCGAAACAAGCCGGTAATTCAGGGCAAGATGGCTAGTGAGAAAATTCTCGGTATCGATCTTGGTACCACGAACAGTGCATTTGCAGTCATGGAAGGCGGCGAGCCCGAAATCATCGTCAACGCCGAAGGCAACCGAACGACCCCCTCGGTTGTCGCCTTCAGCGATGACGGCGAGCGGCTCGTCGGCAAACCGGCGAAGAATCAGGCGGTCCAGAACCCGGATCGGACGATCGCATCGATCAAGCGCCACATGGGTGAGGAAGACTACAGCGTCGATATCGAGGGTGAAGCATATACGCCCGAACAGATTTCGGCGATGATCCTCCAGAAAATCAAGCGCGATGCAGAGGAGTACCTCGGCCACGACGTCGAAAAAGCCGTTATTACCGTTCCGGCGTACTTCAACGACAAACAGCGCCAAGCAACCAAGAACGCCGGCGAAATCGCTGGCTTCGATGTCGAACGGATTGTCAACGAGCCAACCGCCGCATCGATGGCCTACGGGCTCGACGACGACTCCGATCAGACCGTGCTCGTCTACGACCTCGGTGGCGGCACATTCGATGTGTCGGTCCTCGAACTCGGCGGCGGTGTCTACGATGTCGTCGCAACCAGCGGTGACAACGATCTCGGTGGCGACGACTGGGATCAGGCGATCATCGACCATCTCGCCAAAGAGTTCAAAAACGACCACGGCATCGAACTCCGCGACGACCGACAAGCCCTCCAGCGGCTCAAAGAGGCCGCCGAAGAGGCCAAAATCGAACTCTCCTCGCGCAAAGAGGCCAAAATCAATCTTCCGTTTATTACCGCGACCGACTCCGGTCCGGTCCATCTCGAAGACTCGATCACGCGGGCGACATTTGAAAGTCTGACCGCAGATCTCATCGAGCGGACCGTCGGCCCAACGAAACAGGCACTCGAAGACGCAGACAAATCGACCGGTGATATCGATGAAGTGATTCTCGTCGGCGGTTCGACGCGAATGCCACAGGTCGCCGACAAGGTGGAAGAAATCGTCGGCCAAGAGCCAAAGAAAAACGTCAACCCCGACGAGGCGGTCGCTCTCGGCGCAGCCATTCAGGGTGGCGTGCTTGCGGGCGATGTCGACGACATCGTCCTGCTTGACGTGACGCCACTGAGCCTCGGAATCGAGGTCAAAGGCGGCCTCTTCGAGCGGCTTATCGACAAAAACACCACAATCCCAACCGACGCCTCAAAAATCTTCACGACGGCGGCGGCAAGTCAGACCTCCGTGCAGGTTCGGGTTTTCCAGGGTGAACGCGAAATTGCCAACGAAAACGAACTGCTCGGCGAGTTCATGCTGAGCGGGATTCCACCAGCACCCGCCGGTACACCACAGATCGAAGTCGAGTTCTCGATTGACGCCAACGGCATTGTCAACGTCTCTGCAGAGGACAAAGGCTCGGGCAATGCCGAGTCGATCACGATCGAAGGCGGCGCAGGCCTCTCGGACGAAGAAGTCGAACGGATGCAAGAGGAGGCCGAACAGCACGCCGAAGAGGACAAAGCCCGCCGCGAGCAGATCGAAGCCCGCAACGAGGCCGAAGGCTCGATCCAGCGCGCCGAGTCGCTATTGGAAGAAAACGAGGAGAACATCGACGACGACATCGCCGCAGACATCGAGGACTCGATCGAAGACGTCCAAGAGGTTCTCGAAGACGAGGACGCCGAAACCGAGGAACTGCAGGAGGTCACCGAGGAGCTGGCCGAAGCACTCCAAGAAATTGGCAAGCAGATGTACGAACAGCAGGCCCAACAGGCACAAGCCGGCCCCGGCGGCGCGGGCGGCCCTGAGGGTGGCTTCGGTCCCGGCGGCCCAGGTGCCGGCGCGGCCGCTGGCGACGGCGAGGGCGACGAGTACGTCGATGCCGACTTCGAAGACGCTGACGGCGACGACGAGAAATAACGGCCGCTAACAGCTGTTTTCGATGCGCCGGTAAACTGAACAATCCAAAACGTTGGGTTTGATTACTTTTTCGTGACGTTCGACCCGCTCAACGCTCTCAAGAGCGTTACTGCTGGCTGTTTTGTGAGTGGTTCGTTGCCGTTGCCGCACTGTGGCGACTGAACGCAGGCCGGACAGCCCCCGTCGCACTCGCAGTCGTCGATGAGTCGTGCCGTTCGGGTCATGAGCTCCTCGACAACACCGAATCCAGCTTCGGTGAGGCCGACACCACCGGGATAGCCATCGTAAATAAACACGGTCGCCCGGTCAGTGTGAGGATGGTGGGGCGTCGAAATCCCGCCGATGTCGCCGCGATCACAGAGCAACATGAACGGGAACAACGAGATCATCCCGTGTTCGGCGGCGTGAATCCCGCCGTTGAACTCCCAGTCAGTGTGGGTTGCGCGCAACTCACTCTCGACGGCGGGCGGAACGGTAAAGTAGAGCGCTTTTGTTCGGAGCGTTGTCTCCGGGAGGTCGAGTGTTTCCTCGCCGATCACGTCGCCTGTCCGGCGATCCTTACGCTGAAAGCCAGTAATCTGTTCGGTGACGGTGACGTCGGCAAAATGGACGGCTGTGGTGTCGCTCCCGCCGTGGGCGGTGCGATCGGAGTCGGCCTCGTACGGCAGTGGCTTTTCGGCGAGATCGCGCTCGACGACGATCGATTTGTCCGAGAGCACTTGTGTGTAATAGTCGGCCCACGAGGGCTGTAATTCAGCGACATCGCGGCCGAGATCGAGCGCGCTCACCTCGTATGTCTGGCCCTGTTGGTGGTAGATTGCGCCGCGATGGGCGTCCCGGAGGGCGTCATCGAAGCCGAGTGTCGCAATGACGTCGTTTCGCCGCGAATCGAGGAGGTCGACATCGCGGTCGCCGATTGTTCGGAGGCTCATCGAGTGCTGGGCGCTGCCGGCGCCGCTGTAGGTCCACCGGATGCCCTCGTCGGTCTGTCGGCGTTCGAGTTGACCGGTCGCTTCCAACTCGCTAATGATATCGGGAAAGGCGCTGCCGAAATGTGTCTCGTCGTCGATCGAGAGCCAGTTTTCGTCGGCCGCACAGGCGACGTGTTTCGGGAGAAGTTCGCGGTTTTCGGGATCCGAAATCGCCTGCTCGGGATCGGCCTCGAAGAACTCATCGGGGTGGGCCATTAGGTACTGGTCGAGTTGGTCCTCGCCGCCGACAAAAACCACGAGCGCTGGGTCGGTGCCGCGGCCCGCCCGACCCGCCTGCTGGCTTGCGGACATCCGTGTCCCGGGATAGCCATCGAGGACGACCGCGTCGAGCCCGCCGATATCGACGCCAAGTTCGAGCGCGTTGGTGCTCCAAATGCCTCGGAGATCGCCCGACTGCAGATCGCTCTCGATTTCCCGGCGGACATCGTGTTTGAGCGCGGCCTGGTAGGCACGAATCCTTCCCGCGAGGTCGCGCTCGCCACGATTACGGAGTTCGGTCGCACTTTCGGTGGCGTACTGTTCGGCGGCCTGTCTGGCGCGGGTGAACGCGAGTGTCTGGTAGTCCTTGGCAACGAGATCGACAAAGAGCCCCTTGGATTCGGTATGATTCGAGCGCCGCCGACCCGAGCCGTGTCCTCGGCTTTCATCGCGGTATTCGGGTGGGTTCCACAGGAGCCAGTGGCGGGGTCCGCGGGCGCTTGTGTCGTCGTCAACCAGTCGGTAGCTGTCTGCCGGCTGGCCGGTGATCCGGGCGGCGTGTTCGACTGGGTTGCCGATGGTCGCCGAACAGCAGACGAACTGCGGGTCGCTGTCGTAGCGCTCACAGATACGGTTGAGTCGGCGCATGACGAGTGCAACCTGCGTCCCGAAGACGCCACGGTATCCGTGAATCTCGTCAATAACGACCAGTTCAAGCGATGAAAAGAACCAGTCCCAGAGCCGGTAGGCGTACGGAAGCAGCGCGTAGTGCAGCATATCGGGATTCGAGAGCAGGAGGGTGGGCCGTCGCTTTCGAACCTCGCGTTTTTCGGTATCCGACAGCCGGCCGGTGTACTGGTCGACCGAGACACGACTGCCAAAGCCCAGTCCGTGGGCGAGCTCAGAGAGCGATTCCTCCTGGTCGGCGATCAGCGCGTTTTGTGGGCCGAGATAGAGCGTCCGGCCGCCGTGGTCCATCGCTCGCTCGAAGGCTGGAACCGTGTAGGCGAGGCTCTTTCCGCTGGCGGTTTCGGTAGCGACGACGACGTTGTCGCCATCGCGGATGGCCTCGATGGCCTCGGCTTGGTGGGCGTAGAGGGAATCGACTCCGCGGTCGGCGAGCGCGGATTCAAGTCGGGATTCGAGGTCGACATCAGCAAAAGTTGGCTCGCGTGCCGGGAGGATTTCGTGGGCGGCTATCTGGCCATCATAAAAAGGCCGTGTCCGGAGCCAGTCGACGAGGTCGTTCACACTCTCTTTCAGTGGCTGTGAAGCCTAACGATTGTGGTCGTCCATCCCTGGAGACGGCTCAGGAGAAGTGAATCGACTCACCTTTTGCGGCTTCGGCGGCATCCGCCAGTGCTTCGGGAAACGTCGGATGGGCATGCAGTGTGGTCGCAATGTCGTCAAGCGAGGCGTTCAGTTCGAGCGCGAGCGTTGCCTCGGCGATCATGTCCGAAGCCCGTGCGCCGACGATACGAACCCCAAGAATCTGTTCGTTGGTGTCGGCGATGATCTTGACATAGCCCGACGGCTTGTCCATAGTCAGTGCACGCCCTGAGGCATGCAGCGGGAAGTTGCCAACGAGAAGCTCGTCGAACTGCTCGCGTGCCTCGTCCTCGGCGAGTCCAACCGTGGCCACCTCTGGATCGGTGTACATCACCGCCGGCATGTATTCGGTGTCGACTGCGGCATCGTTGCCCGCGGCGACCGCGGCGGCGACCTTCCCCTCTTGATACGCGATGTGTGCCAAGTACGGTGGGCCAGCGGCATCGCCGACACAGAGAATATTGTCGGCTGTTGTCTGCGTCTGCTCGTCAGTTTTGATGAACCCCCGATCTGTTAGTTCGACGTTTGTGTTGTCAAGTTCCAGTGTCTCGTAGGCCGAATTCGGCTGTCGGCCGGCGGCAACAGTGATGTAGTCACCGGGGAGCCGAAGTTCCTCACCATCCTGTTCGGCAATGAGTACGGGCGTTCCGTCCTCGTACTCGACACCCTGTGCCAGCGTCGAGGTATAGATGTTGTCGCTGTACATTGCACTCGTCTCTTGGATCGAATCGACGATTTCCTCCTCGAACTCCGAAAGTACCCGATCAAGTGCCTCGACAATGGTGACACGCGAGCCGAATTTCGAGAACTTCGTGACCGCCTCCATACCGATATAGCCGCCGCCGACAACGACGATTTCCTCGGGGACATCGTCGACTTGGAGGATTTCACGTGAGGAAATAATTCGGTCTTTGTCGAACTCCAGCCCTGGAATTTCAAACGGCTCGGAGCCGGTTGCGACAATCGCGGTGTCGAACGCAATCGTCTCGGTGTCGTGGCCATCTTCGATAGCGATGGTGTTCGAATCGACGAACCGTGCGGTTCCGGACAGAGTCTCGACGCCGTGGTGTGTCAATTGCGCTCGAACCTGCGTCGTGAGCGTGTCGACAACGCCGTCTTTCCACTCGCGGACGGCCTGAAAATCAACATCCACCTCGCCGGTGTTGATCCCGATCTCGTTCCAGTGGGCGATATCTTTCTGAAAGCCGGCGGCGTGGATCAACGCTTTTGCGGGGATACAGCCGTGATTGAGACAGACGCCGCCGACTGACTCTTTTTCAATGAGCACGACGTCGAGGCCGTGCTGTGCGCCGCGAATCGCTGCGGTATAGCCGCCGGGACCTGCGCCGATAACGACGAGGTCTGTCTGTGAGGGCATGGCTCATACTACCGTTCTGTGTCCTGTTAGTTGTTATTCAGGATTACGTGTGGTACGACGACTCACAGCTGGCATCACAGAAGTGCTTGTACTCGACTTTGCCGTCTTTTGCGGTGGCGATGACGCGGTCGGTCGGTAAGGTGACGATCCGCGTGCTACAGACAGCGCATTTCGGCGCATTTGTTTCAGGGATTGTTGTTTCAGTCATACAGTTCATGGTAGATGGTGACATAGATGAAGCTGCCGCGCGTGTGCTATTCAGATACACACCCGATTTGGGTCGTCGACTGCACGCAAAAAGTCAGATTAGCGTTACTGGTACCGGTTGATGAGTCGTTTAACGATGGCGGATTCGGCGTTCCGAAGCAGATCTGAGGCGGTGCTTTCGGCACAGTCGAGTTTCTGGGCGACTGTTTTGAGCATCCCACTGCGCGGCACGTCGTAGTAGCCGACCTCGACGGCAACCTGAAGGGCTTCGAACTGGCGGTCGGTGCAGTCGGAGGCCACGGTTTCGTGTCGACGGTCGAACTCCCCAATCGCGTGGACGGTGGTGTCGATGTCACTCGGCAAGCCATCCAGCAGGCGTTGGAGATCATCACCGCCGCCGACGAGCGTCATCTCGAAGGAGGCGTCGGGGTTGTAAATGATGGGCGGAACCACGACGAGATTGAGAGCGGTGTAGGCCTCACGCCACGTTTCGTCCTCCGGGCGAGTTTCTTGGCAGAGATACAGATAGAAGGAGTCGTCGTCGACGACGGTGATCTCGTACCTACGGATCGAGTCGACCGACTCAAGAGCCGCCTCGTATGGCTCGCGGTCGGCCTTGACGTAGAACAGTTCGTACTCGATGTCGCCGCCGAGTGTGATGTTCCACGATAGCAGTTCCTCGTACTGGACGATATCGCACTCGCGGATGAACCGCTGCATCGGGTGAAGCATCCAGTCGGGCTGGCTGAGTGTGAGCCGCAGATATTTCATACCGGCCTGTTTGCAGATAGTATTTAAATAACCTAGAGCGTTCGCCGAAATTTCCTCGGTGGTTCCGCGGGAACAACAGCGTATGTCGACGCTCGAATGGCTGCTGTTGGCAGTTGGTGGTAGCACAGCCGGGCTGTTGCTCGTAGTGATCGGACTCAGTATCGTGGGGCTGTCGTCGTTTTATCCACTCGGTGAGAAAGACTGGCAGTTCTACTCGTTTTGGGGACTCGAACAGGTCCACAATCTTACGCTGCTCGGGCTGGGGTATCTCCAGTTCGGCGCGCTTGGGTTGCCGCGGTGGGTCACGCTGGGCGGCGGCGTGCTGTTCGTCGGTGGCTTTGTGATCGTTATCATCTCCACGTTCGATCTGGGTGTCGAGGAGACCCAGGGAATGGAGGGTGAGCTGCAGACCGGCGGGCTGTATCGCATCACCCGCAATCCGCAGTACATCGGCTACATTCCGGCGACCGTCGGCTTTGCCCTGCTTGTCGGCTCGCCGTTTGCTGCGCTGCTGTGTGGCCTATTGGTCTTCCGGTGGCTGATCCTCCCGTTGGCCGAAGAGCCCTGGCTTCGGGAGCAGTTCGGTGCCGACTACGAGGCGTACCGCGAGACGGCTCCGCGGTTCGTCGACAGGCGGACGGTGCAACGGCTTTGGGAGTCAGCTAATGATATCACTAGTTGAGTGGGGTCACATGAATTAGGAACGAAACGCGGTCGACCACGTAGCCGCATCCAACAACACTTATCCCCGTTTGTCGACTCCCCAAATTTATGAGCGATATCGCAGTCATCCTGCCGGACGGCACGGAATTACCCGTCCCCGAAGGATCGACGCTGCAGGACGTAGCCTACG
>LFFM01000467.1_pt1 | contig 28091 bp, 24 predicted proteins | sample 643131 | NCBI WGS metagenome assembly LFFM01 (sample SAMN03777445, study PRJNA286221) | soda lake metagenome | biome: soda lake; feature: Kulunda steppe; material: water; isolation source: sample Tc-Br brine of Tanatar trona crystallizer | place: Russia: Kulunda steppe | collected 2011-07
CGTAGGTCGCGCCCGCGTCGAGAAGCGAGAGCGCGGTCCGCTCGTTGTGGGCCCGGAGAACGAGTTTCGCGTCGTACTCCGACTCCAGCAGTCGTTGAGAGACCACCATCGAACTCGTCATCGACATAATAACGCGGGCCGCGTCGGCCTTGGCCTTCTCCCAGGCGTAGGGCTCCATCGCGTCGGCGAAGACGTACGCGTCACACCCGGAACGCACGTCGTCCCGAAGCGCCGGATCGTTTTCGATAACGACGTAGGGTCGGTTCAGTTCCTCGCAGGTTTCGACGATCCGCCTGCCCTTCCGGCCGTAGCCGAGAACGATAACGTGGTCGGTCACGTCCTCGGGCACGTGGCTCAACTCGTCGATCTTGTCGTGACGGCCGGTTATAACGCCCCGATCGGCCAACAGCCGATAGATCTGCTCGTCGTACCGCTGGGTGGCCGTCGAGGTGATCATCGTCACGGCGGCGGCGAGGACGATGGCGTCGAACACCGACTGTGTCAACAGCCCGATCAGGAGTGCCTCGATGGCGATGACCAACGAGAACTCGCTGATCTGGTCGGTGCTGAGTGCCGTCAGCGTCGCCGTACGGCCCTCATAACCCTGGTAGATCAGGATCGAGATCGTCACTGCGGGTTTCACGATCACGGTCAAACCCACGAGCACAGCCACCAATATCACATTTTCGATCGAGGCGGCCACGTCCAGTTGGACGAACGGCAGGACGACGAGCGCGCCGACAGTCGCGAAGAAGATGGCCACGAAGAAGTCCTTGATCGACTCCAAGCCGTTGAACAGCCCGAGGTACTCCGTCGGGTCGTGGCGGACTGCCAGGCCGGCGGCGAACGCACCGACGACGATCGGGATCCCGACCGCCGCCGCCGCGCCGATGAACACGACGAGAAGCGAGACCACGCCGATAATCATGAGTTCGTCCGAACTCCCCGCGAGTCGGCCCACCACGTCGAAGACGTACCGGTTGACGAGGACGGCACCCACGAGGAAGACGGCGCCGTAGCCGATCTGCAGGACGATGGGATCGAGTTCCACGACGCCGGCGCCCACGACGAGGATGAACGCCACCGCAAAGAGGTCTTGAACGAACTGGATCGATTCGCCGAGCCGGCCCCGGATGAGGTTCGTCCGGATCTCGGTCTGCAACAGCGCCGTCCCGACGATCGTCGAGGACAGCGCAACGGCGGCACCGAGGAACACTGCTTCGCCGAGCGGAACCCCGAAGAGGAGGCCGACCCCGATGCCGAGCGTCCCGACCACGAGGATCTGTCCGAGCGCGGTGAGTTCGGCGTCCTCGAGCACCGTATTAATACTGGAAAGTTCGATACCCACGCCGAAAGTGAACACCAGCAGTGCGATACCGAACTGTGCGAGCTCTAACGCCAGCGCCTCGTCGATGAAGATGCCCGCGACGATCCCGGAGAGGATCAAAAGCGGTGCGGCCGGTACGTCGTATCGGTTGGCGAACAGGAGGAACGGTCCGGCGACGATGAAGACGATCGCCACCGCGGTCAGCATCTCAGACATCACGACCACCGCCCGTGACCGGCGTTTCAGTCATCGAGATCACCCGACATCTCTTCGTGGAGGGCAGGGAACGGTTTCGGGTTGCGGAGGAGTTTTGCGTCGCGTTCCGCCGCCTCCTCGAATACGTCCGGATCTTCCAGCAGTGCCTTCAGCGTGTCGCCGAGGCGATCCGACGACAGGGAAACGCTCTGGATGACGTAGTCGGCCCCCTGCTCGTAGAGCGCGCGGGCGTCCGCTTCGTTGCTCGCCTCCAAGACGACCGTCGCGTCGTCGCTCGTTTCCCGCAGTAGTTTCTTGTTGATTTCGATTTGGTCCGACGACGAAAGGACGAAGTCGGCCTTCTTCAGGGCGACGTCCTTTCGGATCGATCCGCTGCCGATATCCCCGAAGACGGCGTCGTATCCCGCCTCGGTGAGTGCCTCGATGTGGTCGGCTCGTCGGTCGACGACGACGAGGTCCTCGTAGTACTCTTTTAAGAACCCCAGCGTGTTCCGCGTCAGGTCGTCGTAACCGACGATGATCGCGTGATCCGTGTACTCTCTATTCTCCTCGGTGAACGTCTCCTCGGCCTCGAATCGCGAGAGGAGCGGTTGGGCCTGTTCGTAGAGGGCTTCCCCGTAGGCGAAAAAGTACACCGAGACGCCCATGGTAATGAGTGCCAGTAGCGTGAGGAACCCGAGTATCTCGACGCCGATGAAGCCGCCGGCGACCGCGGCAGTCGCGACGACGACGCCGAACTCGCTGACTTGGATCATGTATAGACTCCCGAAGAAGGTCGTCTCGCTGTCGAATCGCTGCCAGTTGAGCAGGACGAAAAAGACCACGAACTTCCCGACCATCAACACCGCCGCCGCGATGACGGCCTCCTGCCAATAAAAGAGGAGTTCACCGGCGTCAAGCGTCAACGCGACCGACGCGAAGAAGATCATCACGAACAGATCGGTCAACGGGTTGACCCGATCCTGGAGCTCCTTGCTGTAGGGCAGTTGGGCGATGGCGACGCCGGCCAGGAACGCGCCCATCTCGATCGAGAGGTACGCCGTGATACCCAGCGGTGCGAGAAAGAGGTTGACGTTATCCGAGACGAAGACGAACAGGAACGCCCACGATATCGCGATGAGAAAGAAGATCTGTCTGTTGTCCGCGATCCGACGGAAGATCGACGGGAGCGCGTACTTGGAGGCGGCCAGCGCTGCGACGGTGATGATCGCCACGAGCGTGAGGACGACCGCCAGCGTCGTGGCGACCTCCGCGGCGCTTTCGGGACGCCCCGCCGCCAGGACGGCCAGCAGAATGACGACCACGACGTCCTGAACCAGCAGGATACCGACGTCCATCTTGCCGTGGAGCGTGGTCGTCTCGTCGAGATCGGTGAGCATCTTGATGACGACTGCCGTCGAACTGTACATGACTGCCAGCCCGATGATGATCGACTCGACCGTCCCGAACCCGAGCGCCAGCGAGACGCCGGTCCCGACGGCGGCGACGGCGGCCATCTGCGGCAACGAGATCTTGACGATCGGCGCGAGGATGTGTTTGATCTCGCTGATGCGCATCTTGATACCGAGCAAAAACAACAGGAACGCGAGGCCCAACTCGGCGAGCGTTTCGGTGAGTTCGGTGACCTCGACGAGCCCGAGAACGACCGGGCCGACGATGACGCCCGCGAGGATGTAGGCGATGATCGTCGGCTGGCCGGTCTGCTTGGCGAGGAAGCCGGCGACGGTCGCCGCGAGAAGGAGGATGGCGAGATCGAGCGAGAGTGCGATTTCCGAGACCATCTAGGTTGGGCGTGGCTTCTCGTATCTCTCAATTAACGGTTTCGACTACCGGGACGTGAATCGCTCTGCGGTGGTACTCTCGGATCTAATTGTTTCCGATCCGCGTTGCTCGCAGGCTCGGAAACGATCCGGTCAGGACGTCGCCTCCCGGGACTCCCGTTCGGAAAGCAGGTCTACGACCTCCAACAACAGCGACACCACGAGCGGGCCGACGATGAGCCCGAGCGGGCCGATCGTGAGGATGCCGCCGACGAAGCCGACGAAATACAATCCGGATGAGATCTTCCCCGTCCGGGCGGCGAGTCTGGTTCGGATGACCGCGTCGGGGATAAAGGAGACAACGGCGAGCCCCAACACCAGGACTGCGACCGCCCGGGTGGTCGCGCCGATCAGGAGATCGCTCGCTGCCAACGCAACGACGAGAATGCTCGGCCCGAGGATGGGAACGAACTGGAGGATCCCAGCGATGACGGCTAGCGAGAACGACGATCCGTAGCCCAGAGCCGAAAACAACGCGAACGCGAGGACGAACGTCGCTGCCGCCGTCGCCGCCTGGATGACGTAAATCGAGTACAGCGTCGTCCGCGTTCGGAGGTGCAGCCGCGTCGGGATGTCGTGATATTCGGGCGGGACGATCCTGAACGCGGCCGACCTGACCGCGCCGGGCCGATAGAGGATCCCGTAGACGAGGAAGGTGAACACGGCCATCGAGAGAACGAGCCGCGGAGCCGCAGCGGCGACCGCGATCGCGAACTGGCGAATCACTCCCTGGGCAGTCTCCACGAGCGGCGCCACCTCGAGGACCACTTCGAACCCCCCCGCGCTGATCGGTATCGTTTCGGGAAGCCCCCCGAACGCCTCGAATAGCTCCCCTCGACGTCGATACACGACGTACAGTACCGGGACGATCAAGACCACGACGACGAGAAAAGCGACGACGGTGGCTATCAGGCTCGCGACCCGACGCGAAAGCCCCCGCCGGACGAGCTGCTGACGGAGCGGATACAACACGTACGCGACCGTGATCGCAAATATCACCGTCTGTAGAATCTCCGCCAGAACGACGGCTGTGAGCGCAGCGATGGCGACGAGCAACGCGCCGAGCGTCCGTTGGCGAGTGAATATCATGCTACATTATCACAAGTGCGGGCCTAAACCGTTCCGACACCGAGCGTTGAGGGTTCGACACGGGCGGCGTGAGCGACTCTTCACCGGCGGCGGTCGTCGGTCCGGTCTGCGCCGGATCGGTTTTCCGGCTGGAGCAAGTACAACACGAGACACACTCTGCCACTCGTCGCCGCACTCGGAGGAATACGCCATCGCGACAGACAGCGGGGCATCGCCGACCGACGGTCTCTCGGTCCGACCAAGCTACGTCATTTTTCGGGAACCCCACATTCGAGGCGGATCGAGAGCGCCCTTCAACAAGAGTAAAGTCCCTGCTGTGTATCCGTGGTCATACCGTATTCCTATGGTAGGTGACGCTTCGTTCCAGCGGAAGGCTCAACTGGACAAAAGAGAGCGGGAACATCTCGAGGCCGTCGTCACGGAGATGCGCGACCGCGTCGAGAACAACGTCGAGTTCCGGCTTACCCGACTGGGACTCGACACCGAGCCGGAGGACCTCGACACCCTCGAAGGAGACGCCCGCAGCATCGCCGAGGCGATCGATCTCGAAGGGGCGGAGGGACACGGCTGGGGGGAAGCGTTCGAGCAGTACGTCACGGGTGTCGGCTACACGATCGTCAACCGGCTGGCCGCGCTTCGGTGCATGGAGGTGCGAGACTTCACCGACGAGGAAGTCACTGTTTTCAAAGACAACAGCCTGACTCCGGCCGCCGAAACGCTCGTCCACGAGGAGTTCCTGTTGGAGGACGAGGCGATCATCCGGGCGTATCGCGACGCGTGCGATGAACTCGCCGAGGAGATCGAGATCCTCTTCGACTCCGAGTCGGCCTACAGCCAGCTCGATCCCGACCGCGATACGTTCGAAGATCTCTGTGTGATGCTCGATTCGGTCCCCGACGAGGTCTGGCGCGCCGACGACGTCCTGGGGTGGATCTACGAGTACTACAACCGCCCGATCGTCGAGGCGCTGGACGCCAAGAACACGCTCGAACCCGAGGACGTGGGGCCGGCGAACCAGTTTTATACCCCCCATTGGGTCGTCCGGATGCTCACCGACAACTCCCTCGGGAAGCTCTATCTCGAAGCCACCGGACAGGAGTCGACGGTACCCGAGCCGGCCGCGCTCTCCCCCGAAGCGCGCAAGGAGCGCCCGGTCACGCCGGCGGACAGCCCCTCCGTTCCCGAGCTCTGTACCTACCTCATCCCGGACGAAGAGCCGGGCGACGCCCCCGACTTCGACCATCCACGGGAGCTACGAGTAATCGACCCCGCCTGCGGCAGCGGACACTTCCTCTTGTACGCCTTCGACGTGCTGGAGCGGATCTGGTGGGCCGAGACCGATCTCGACCGCGCGGAGATCCCGGCGAAGGTGCTCGAACACAACCTCTCCGGCGTCGACATCGACCTGCGCTCGTGTCAACTCACGGCGTTCAACCTGTATTTGAAAGCCCGGACGCGCGCCGAGGCGGAAGGCGGCCGCTTCGAGATGCCCACCGTCGACATCGTCTGTGCGGACGCCCGCGTGGCGGAGCTAGAGGAGGGCGCCGAGGTGCTGGACGAGATCACCGGCGAGGGGACGGAGCTCCGTGAAGCGCTCGCCGGGATCATCGACACGTTCCAGCACACAGAGGCGCTCGGGAGCCTGCTCGACGTGAGCGGGACGCTCGAGGACGTGTTCGAAAGCGGACAGACGGGCCTCGGGGACTGGAGCGACGGGACGCACCGATCGCTGAATTCGTTTTTAAGGGCGCTCCGTGAGGCGGTCGACGAGCGTTCGTCGGATTCGTTCGGCGAGCGGAACCTCAGGAGCTTTTTAAACCTCCTCGTAGTGCTGACCCAGGAGTACGACGTGGCGTTGATGAACCCCCCGTACGGGTCGGGCGGGCGGATGCCTGACGGCGTTCAGGCGTACGTCGAAGAGCACTACGAGTACCCGACGGAGTACTACATCAATTTCTTCGAGGCCTGCGACGGGTTTACGAGGGAGAACGGACGGGTCGGCATGCTCGTGCCGTGGTCGTTCATGTTCCGGAAGTGGTTCCAGGGTTTCCGAGAGGACTTCGTCGGTGAGTTCGGCGCGTTCGATTTCTTCACGGAGTTCGGCTACGACGTCCTCGACAACGCGACCGTCGGAACGGTCGGAACCGTGATCAGATCCGGAACGGTCGGGGAACCGGACGGGACGTTCGTGCGACTGGCCGACGTGGACAAAGAGAACAAAGAGCGTCAGTTCGCCAGGGCGGCCTTCGAGACCGACGTCGTCGACGGGGTACGGAGACGGTACAGGCGGGACGTCTCGGAGTTCGACCGCGTCCCCGGAACGCCGATGTCGTATTGGGTCCCCGACGAGTTGCGGGCGGCGTTCACGTCGGACGCGGTTATCGACGCCGACAACGCCGGGCTCGAAAGGGAAAGCGCGGGACATATGAGCCAGGGTCTGGCGACCGCCGACGACGGGCGGTTCGTTCGATACTTCTGGGAGACGACCGATCGTGAGGGCTGGTCACCGTTCGCGAAGGGGGGTGCGGACTCGGAGTTCCTCCCGCAACTCAAACACACGGTTCGGTGGGGAGACGCTTCGAAGGAAGTGACCCGGTACGTGAAGTCGTATCCGAGAAACGTCGCGGACTACGGGACGGAGTGTCTGACCTACACCGTCTTCAAACGCGGCGGGCGGCGGTTCGGATACCTCCACGAGGGTGCGGTGTTCAGTCACGTCGGCTCGGTCGTGGTCCCGGACCGCGATATCTGGACGATGCTGGGATACGCGAACAGCCACCTGTTCAGTTACCTGATGATCGCACAGACACAGGAGCGAAACTGGGACGTCGGGTTGGTCTCCCGGATGCCGTGGCCGGAAGCGCTGGAGGGCAACGGCGCACACGCCGAAAGCGCCAAGGAGGCCGTCGGACACGTCCTCTCCGAGCGAAAGTACGAGTTCGTTTCACCGCATTACGACGGACCCGTCCTCTTGGACGTCCTCGGCGTTCGGGACCCGCTATCGCAGTACGAACACCCACACCGGGTCCTAAGCGAGAAGCTGACGCTCGAGGAACCGGCTGCGGATGTCGGTTTCGACGCGGATATCGAGACGCTCGGCGTCGCCGCGGCGAAACATCGAGTGCGAACGAGGGCGAAGCTTCAGTCCTGCGTGGACGAGATCAACGCCGCGGTCTTCGACTGCTTCGGGATCACCGACGAACAGCGCGAAACGGTGCTTCAGGAGATCGCCCTCCGGACGATCGAAGACCCGCGCGAACGGGACGAACACGACCCAGAGACCGTCTCGGAGCCGTCAGAGGAGTTCCCCGAACAGGTCAAAGATCTCCTCCTTCACTTCACGCTCCGGGCAGTCAGCAACGCCGAAGACGGCATCGTTCCCCTCTCAGATCTCGACGGCGAGGACGACCTCCTCACCCGTATCGAGGCGGAGTTCGAACGGGTCTGGGGCGAGCACGCACAGGCTCGCCTCGTAGAAGTCGACGGCCTACTCGGCACCCAAAGCGCCGCCGAGGAGGCCTACCCGAACCTCCGGACGTGGCTCGAAAACGACCTCTTCGCGTACCACGTCTCGAAGTTCGACCGGACGCCGGTCCTGTGGCGGTTCACGACCGAGCGGCTCGTCTCCGACCCGGAGGGGGAGGGCTTCGGCTGTCTCGTGGACTACCACCGACTGGACGAGGGCGTTTTTGATCGGCTCCAACACCGGTATCTCGAACCGCGAAAGGCCCGCCTCCGGGAACGACGGAGCGCTGCCAACCGGCGTCGGAGCGACGGATCGCTCTCGACCGCCGAGCAGGCCGAAGCCGCAGCGGAGTACGCTCGCTGTGAGAGTGGGATCGAACAGATCGATGTGTTCGAAGGCCGGTTAGCGGAGCTGGCACAGACGACTCCCCGCGAGTGGCCCAAAGAGCAGCGACAGGTGGCCGCCGAGGCCACCGACCGAGTCGCCGAGTTCCGAGAGCGAACCGAAAAGCGCCTCGAAGCCGTCGACGAGTTGGCCGGGATGGACGACGTCGATATGGCCGAGCTGTTCACCGGCAACTTCTACGGGAAGGTCGAAACACGACGCGAAGAGTGGATCGACGCGCTGGCGGATCTCGAAGCGGCGTTCGACGCCTACGCCGCCGACCCGGACGAGCCCGTCGAGGCGCATCTGTACGATCTCTTCGAGTACTACGTCGAGGATCTCCTCGGGAGTTCGCACTTCGCGAGCAACGGCATCCTCTATATGACCTACTACTTCGACGGTTTCGAGGAACCCGACCAAGCGCGCCTCGACGATGCGGGCGTCTCCCGCCGACAGCGGCTCATCGCACGGCTCGCGAGCGATCTGGACGACTACATCGAGTTGGGCGAGTCGATCTCCGACGACTGCGAACGCGTTTCCACGGCGATATCCGGCGACTGGGCCGATCGGGCGCTCTCGGAGGTCACGACCGCCGGCTACCGACCCAAACACGGACACGGCGTCGAGATCAACATCGGGCCGCTCGCCGAGGCCGAGATCGTGCCGAAGACCGTCGACGATCGAGTGCTGTGAGCTAACCGACGGATCGGCCGCACCGTCCGGCGGGACCGGGGCGATCGAGGGGTCGTTATAACTCCATCCGATCGGTGAGTTCGACCGGATCGCCGTCGCTCCAATCCATGAGCTTCGGTTCCTCTTCGAGGACGAGATACGTCGTGTCGTCGCCGACCCACGATCCGCTGTTCGCTACGGATCCATCGGCGCTGATCGCGGGGTGGTGGGTATGACCCGTACAGATCACGTCGATGTCCGGCTCGTCGCGAACGTAGCGCCGCGCGTCGCGGTACTGCTCGCGTGCGTTACACCCGGTCTGACACCGATCCATCCGTGTGACTCGCTCCGCTAACGTTCCGCGGGTGATCCGATCGCGGTACAGTTTGAAAGCGGTTTTGAGCGCGGACAGATACGAGCGTGCGTCGGTGTACATCGCCCACTTCTGGGAGAAGGTCGCACCGATGACGTCGTCGCTCACCAACGCGAGTTTGTCGAAGTACCACGGGTCCTGGAGAGGGTCGAACTGATGACCGTGCAAGAACGCGTACGACGTCGTTTCGTACTCGAGGGTCAGCTCAGGTCGATACTCAGTCTCGTAGAATCCACGTCGCCCCGCTTCGATGTCTTTCCGGGCGTACCAATCGTGGTTCCCCAACACGTAGTGGACGTCGATACCTTCCTCGCGACACTCCTCGAGGGTCGCGAAGACGTCGAAGTCGTCCCGCGTGACCGACCGCATGTCCCGGCGCCATAGGTCCTCGATGTCCCCGTTGAGAACGAGATCCGACGGTCGGAGCTCGTCCCGGACGTAGGAGAGAAACTCCGTGAACGCCGTCCGGTTGGCATACACCGAGCTCATTCCCTCGGTACCCAGGTGCGTATCGGAGACGGTGACGATCATGGGTGGGGCCGCTGTCCCGTATCTCATCGCGGAGAGAGAAAAGAATACCGGGCCGCTACGGGACGATTCGAGCGAGAGGGACCAACGTACCGACGAACACCGACGGCTCGTTTCCTTCGGGGTGAGTCTCGTATTAGTCACGGGATCGACCAACGAGTCCGAGTGACTGTGTCGGAACGAACGGAAAGCGATTCGAACCCGTTTTCGGATACCGCGGCCGAATGTCGGGACACGGACATCCACTCGGTGTCGTCGCATCGTTGGACGAGGATTCCCTCGAGGAGTTCGACGACGATCTACGCGGAGCCCTCGTGTTGCCCGACGGCGAGGAGTACGAAGACGCACGGAACGTGTGGAACGGGCTCATCAACACATATCCCGCCGTCGTCGCCCGCGTGAAGGGCGCGACCGACGTGGCCCGAGCCATCAGCTTCGCCCGCGGCAACGACTTCGAGATCTCCATCCGTGGTGGCGCACACCACCAGACGGGAGCGCTCTCGTCGAGGGCGGCCTCGTCATCGATCACCCATCGATCGGTGTTCGTGGACGGGACGATCGACGAGATCCACGACATCGTCTTCGAGCAGAAGGAGGCGGATCCGACGTCGATGGCCGCCATCGGTGTCTGGCCGCTCGGCGGCAACGTCGGCCACGGCCCAGATGCTGCCTTCGCGTGGGACGACAAGGGATACATGATCACCGTCGAGGGCAACCGGGAAGACGTCCGCGGCCGACGCTCGAGTGGGCGGCCGAGACCGAGCGCGATCTCCGTCTGGCCGGTTTCGAAGGCGCATACACGGTGGCGCCGAAGAGCGGGAGTGCGAAGAGTGGACGAAGCAGGTCTACGGTGACAGCTACGGCCGCCTCCGCGAGGTGAAATCGGAGTACGACCCGGACAACGTCTTCAGCCGCAACGTCAGTATCGAGCCGCCAGATAGCTGACCCGCCGATCGGTTCGATCGAACGGATCGCTCCGGTTTTCCAAGTCGCTCTCCGGCTACGGCTCCCTCAGTTCGAACTCGATCCGTTCGACGTCTTCACCCTTCGAGTGTCGATCGACGATCTCGATTCGACCGATCTCGCCCAGCCGCGAGACGTGGGTCCCACCGCAGGGGCACATATCGAACCCCTCGATCTCGACGACCCGAAGCGGATCGACCGACGCCGGGATGAGATCCAAGAGCGCTCTCCCCTCGTCGACATTGGCCACCACTGTCTCGCGTGAGCGGTTTCGCTTTTCGACGGCGAGATCCCGTTCGATGACGTCGTTCGCGCGTTCCTCGATTGACTCGAGATCGGACGCATCGAAGCCCGCGGGCTCGAAATCGATCCGGGAGCGTTCGGGGCCGACCTGGTTGCCGGCGGTGGCCGCGCCGTCGCGATCGAGCACGATCCGAGAGACGACGTGTTGGGCGGTGTGCATCCGGCGCAGTCGGTCTCGGCGCGTCTCGTCGATTCGTCCCTCGACCGTCGTCCCCTCGGCCGGCGGTTCGCCCTCGAGTCGTTCGATCCCGTGTCGGACCTCCCCGTGGTCCTTTCGGACGTCGGTCACGTCGGCGCGGCCGCCGTCCCACGAGAGCGTGCCCCGGTCGGCCGGCTGGCCGCCGCCCTCGGGGTAGAAATACGTCCCGTCGAGGAAAACGTAATCGGCGGTCGCTTCGGTCACCGTCGCGCTGAATGCGGTGACGTCGTCAGCGTCGGGGAGATACCGTAGTTCGGTCATACGTTCGGATTCGTCGACGGATACTAAATCTCTCCGCCTGCCCGGCGACGGGATGGAAACGACATCCGCTACCGGTCGGACTCGAGTTCGTCGACGAGTTCGGTCGCCTCCTTCGCCATCGCTTCGGGAACCGTCCCGCGGTACCGCGCCCGCTCTCGGATCGCCACGACGCGGTTCGCCCGGGGATCCGGATCGATGTCGTCGACGTATTCACGGACGGTTTCGCCCCGGCGTCGTTTTCGGTGGCGACGCTCCAACAGTAACGCGAGCCGCTCGAAGGACTGCTCGACGTCCGTCTTCGGGTCGTCCCCCGATCGATACCGGAGGCGAAGCCGCCGGATCCCTCGACGGACGTACCGCGACCGTCGGGCACCAACGACCGTTCCCACGGCCAAAAGCGAGAGTATCGCCAGCAGCTCGAGGTTCGGTTGCGGCGTGTCCGTCCCGCCTTCGTCGGTGTCGTCGCCGCCGTCGTCCGTCACCGTGACGGGCTCAGCCGTTTCGAACTCCTCTAAGAGCAGCTCATCGCGGTCCTCGGCCGCTTCGCCGACGGAGTCGGTTCTGACCTCTTCCGTTCCGTCGGTTTCCTCGCCGTCGTCCGGGTCGATCCCCTCAGCGGGAACACTCCACGATTCCGTCGTATCGAACCCCTGCTCTTCGAGCACCTGATCGTCGAACTCACCGACGAACTCCCGAACGGTCTCCAGTTCACCCGCCTGCTCTTCGAGGAGGTCGGCCGGCGGGGTCGGCTCGAAGGTTATCCAGCCGTGCTCGGGGAAATACACCTCGACCCACGCGTGAGCGTTCGTCCCCCGGACGACCCAGGTGTCGTCGTCGATCTGCTGGCCCGTGCTGTATCCGACCGCCATCCGCGCCGGAACGCCCTGTGAACGGAGCATCGTCACCATCGTCGTCGCGAAGTACGTGCAGTAGCCGGCGTCCATCTCGAAGAGGAACGCGTCGGCGATGTCCCCCTCGGGACGATCGACATCGAGGGAGTACTCTTTGTTTTCCCGGAGGTACCGTTCGACCGTGACGGCCGCGTCGTAGGAGTTGTTCGCATCGGCGACGAGCTCGTCGGTCGCCTCGTGAAGCCGATCCGGCGTGTCGCTCGGCAGTTGGGTGTAGGTCCCCTCGATCTGCGAGGGATACTCGGTTCCGGCGTCGCGAAGTTCCTCCTCGGAGGCGTCGGGTACGGAACTGGACACTGTATACGAGTCCCCGGAGTCGAGCACCCGCTCCGGCCGTATCGCCGCTCCGGTGTCGATATCCGAGTCGTCGATCGTCTCGCTCTCGATCTCGAAGGGGCGCCACGCGGCCGGCATCGCCGTCGAATCGGCCTCGACTGCGACCGTCTGGTCGACTCTGGCGGTCGCCCCTTCCGCCTGTCGGAACTCGTTCTCGTCGGGGAGTGCCGACGCTTTGAGCCAGCCGTCGCCGGTGTAGCGGTCGTAGCTGCCCGTCCGCCAGTACTGTCCTCGGTCGGCTTCGACAATAAAGTGGATCTCCGGTGAGAGCTCGATCGATCCCACGATATCGAGTTCGCTGCCGCTCTCGACGGTGGCGTCAGTCATCGTCCCGCTTTCGGCGGTGGTCTCGAGGTCACTTCCCGGTCCAGTCCCCAGGTCCATCGGCGCGCCGCCGACGGGGATGACCGAAACGAAAAGCGGCGTCACGACCATTACGGCGAGGACCGGAACGAGATACTCCGCCGCCCTGACGCCCCCGTCGCTCCCTTCCAGATCGCCGAACCCGACGGCGGCCGCTGCGCCGGCGACCGCAGCGAGCGTCAGCGCCGGTCCGGCGTCCCCGGTCAACACGAAAAAGCCGACGGCGCTCGCACCGGCGAACGCCGCGAGGCCGTACTGCCGTCGCAGCGCGAAATACCACGTCAGGAAGATCGGTGCGGGCGTGACGCCGAGATACCAGACCGTCGCGTCGTGGATCCGGAGGGCGGACATCCCCGTCACCAACTCGAAGCTGTCCGAGATGATTCCCTGCGGTTCGAACCCGATTCCGGCCCTGAGGGCGTACCACAGCCACCCGATCGCGAGCGCCATCGCCCCGACCGCGAGGGCGGTTCGTGGCCGGACGTACCGCGCGAAAAGCGTCGCGGCCACGAGCGCGGCCCCGGCCAGAGCCAGCAGGTGTCTCGGCTCGCCCGTTACGGTTATCAGCTCGACCAACACCGCCACGAATACGCCGACGAGCACGGCCGTGCCCGACAGCGCGCCGAGACGGAGCGGATCGACTCGTCCGAGCGCCGCCGAAACGACGTCTCGGAGCGGGCGCCGGGAAATACGTGCGCCGCTCATCCGTCGATCACCGCCCGCTGTCGTCGGCTTTTCCGGCGGCTCTCGAGTGACGACCCCGTCGGGTCGGATCGAAGCCGTTCGAAGGCGAACTCCCCGTCATCGAGCCGGACCACGACGGTTCCCTCGGTTCCCCGAACCGATACGTCCGCTGGCTCATCTCGACTGTCCACAGCACCCCGTGTTTCGTTTCGTCTCCGTGTCGGGCCGTCGCCGAGGCCAGCGAGCGAGTACAGAATCGAATCGAGCCGTCGCTCTTCCGAGATGTCGACTCCCCGACCGTCCCGGACGGTTACGGAGACGTCGAAGCCAGCGTCGAAAAACAGCACGACGAGGCTGGCCGCGGCGGCCGAGACGTCGTCGGCGTCCCCTCCCCGGCCATCGACGGCGACCCGTATCGATCCGTGTTGTCGGTTCGGCTCGGAGCCGACGACCAACAGCTCGTCGTGTCTGGCGGTCTGTTTCCAGTCGATCCGCTGTAGGGGATCCCCCTCTTGGTACTCTCGGAGCCAATCGAACAGTTCCGATCCGGTCGTTGGATCCTCTCCGAAGAGCGCGGTGATAACGTCGGTCCGGCTCAGATCGTACACCTCGGGATAGACGACGACCTCGTTTCGATGCTCGAGCCGATGCGTCGCGGCGATCACTCCGAGCGGGTCTCGCTGACGGATCGTCGCCGGCCCGAGCGTGTACTGGCCGCGGTCGCGCAAAACGAGTTCGCGCTCGGTTTCGAACGGGACCGCACCCGTCCGTTCGACCATCTCCCCGTCGATCCCGTCCGGAAGACCGTCGATGACGGTCGCGACTCCGCCGCCGTCGATCGAGATCGTCTCGCTTCGGCGCTCTCCGCTGAATCCGGGACGGACCGCCGTTCGCTCGACGGTCGGCGTCTCCGCGCGCCAGAGCGTGACCGCTCCGATCACGAGGGCCACCACCGCCGGTGCGGCGACGTAATTCAGCGAACGCTGGCCGAACAGGGCCCCCTGAATCAGGGCGAGCGCCGCGATCGCGACGACGACGACACCGCGGCGTGTCGGCCTCATTCGGGATCGACGGCCGAGAGTGCCTCCGCGACGAGTTCGTCGGCCGAGCGCTCGCCGCCGGTCCGGATCCGATGCGGGATCACGACCGGTGCTTCGGTTTTGACGTCGTCCGGGACGACGTAATCCCGCCCGTCGATGACTGCTCGGGCCTGAGCCGATCGGAGCAGGTGTAAGGTCCCACGTGGACTCAGGCCGATCCGGGCGTGTTCGCGCGTGAAGTTCGCGAGTCCTGTCGCATACGACCGGACGTCCTCGACGACGGTGATCTCGGCCGTCGTCGACCGAGCGCCCCGGAGATCTCCGAGCGTCACGACGGGATCGAGCGACTCGATGGGATGATCGCCGATGACTCGATCGAGCATCTCGATCTCCTCGGCGGCATCCGGGTAGCCGAAGCGCAGCCGTTTCGTGAACCGGTCGAGTTCGGCCATCGGTAGATCGTAGACGTGATCGCTCGCGACCGTGTTCTGTGTCGCGATAACGGTAAACGGGTTCGGAAGCGCTCGCGTTTCGCCGTCGACCGTCACCTGCGCCTCTTCCATCGCCTCCAGAAGCGCGCTCTGGGCTTTCGGCGGCGCTCGGTTGATCTCATCGCCCAAGACGACGTTCCCGAACACCGGGCCGTGCCGGAACTCGAAATCGTTCCGTTTCTTGTTGTACACGTTGACGCCGGTGACGTCGGCCGGGAGGATATCCGGAGTGAACTGGATCCGCTTGAACTCACCCTCGAAGGAGCGAGCGATAGCGCGGGCGAGCGTCGTCTTTCCGACGCCCGGTACGTCCTCCAGGAGGACGTGGCCGCGAGCCAAAACCGCCGTGAGGACGTGTTCGATGACGTTCTGATTGCCGACGATCACCCGTTCGACGTTCTCGCGGACGCTCGATACGACATCGCTCGCGGCCGCGACGTCGTCGGCCAGATCCGCGCCCGAGACGGCAAAGGACGTCTCGCGTGACGACGCGTCTGGGTCTGCCATGTATTCTCATGGAGATCCAGCGACTAAAACCCTCTGTCGAACCAGCAAGCCGGACACCGTCTTGCGTTCGACTCGCCGGTTCGGTGTTCGATGAGGTCACGGTTCGCGCTTTCGGGGGCGGGACTTTGACCTCTCGGCGAGGTCGTATTTTTCACCGGCGTGGGGAAAGATATTTGTCACTCTCATCGAGTGTCTATGGTATGCCACACTGCCGCAACTGTGAGTCGTTCGTTACGGACAACTACGTCCGCGTGTTCGCTCCGCAGGGAATGTCGACGGTCCGCGTCTGTCCGAACTGCGAGGACAAACTCAGGGACGGCGCGGAAGTCAGAGAAGCCCGATCGACGCGACAGAACTAGCTGCTCTCGATTTCTTTCTGCCGGTGGAAGGGGCGTTGGTTACCGGGGCGGGTTTGACGGTTCGACCGTCCCGAACCCCCTCAGGACGGACAACAGCTCCCCGTCGGAAACGGATCGGGCGTTCGACGGTGGGTCGGGGACGGTCTCGAGTGCGAACAGCCGGTCGACGCGACGGGCGAGTCGGGCGTTTCCGGCGTCGAGCGACCCGGCGATGACGGTCGCGTCGGCCGAATCGACGAGATTTCGGGCTGCCTCGAGTCTCCCCTCGCCGATCGGCTCGAAAGCTGGCGCCGTCACGACTGACCGAGCGAGCCCTCCGGCCGTCACGGCGGCGAGATCGCCAGCCGGGAGGACGCCGGCCGTCACCTCGATCCCGGCTTCGGCGAGCCTACCGAGGACCCGCGCCGCCGGCTCGCCGCTCCCGAGGACGTGTATCCGGCAGTCAACGGGTGGATCGTCCGAAAGCGGCGTCACGGTTTTCGATCCCGTGACCGGGTTCGTCCCGACCGCGGTCCGAACGCCGAAGGCGGTTTCGAGTTCACCGGCTGTCAGGACCGCTTCGGGCGGGCCGACCGCCACGAGTTCGCCGCCGGCCAGGAGCGCGAGGCGATCGCAGAACCGGGCGGCCAGTTCCAAGTCGTGGATCGCCGCGACGACCGTTTTCCCCTCCGTGGCGAGACCTTTCGCCATAGAGAGCGTTCTGATCTGATGGTTGATGTCGAGGCTCGCGGTCGGTTCGTCGAGAAGCAGAACGGGCGTCTCCTGGGCGAGTGCCCGGGCGAAAACGACGCGCTGTCGCTCGCCGCCGCTGAGGTCCCCGACCGGGCGGTCCGCGAACGTCGCCGTCTCGGTCCGTTCGAGCGCCGATATCACGGCGTTTCGGTCGTCGTCGGTCGCGGTTTCGAACCGCGATCGATGCGGGGTCCGACCCATCGCGACGGCGTCCTCGACGCGGAAGTCGAACGCCAGACGCGTCTCCTGGGGGACCGTCGCGACGAGGCGTCCGAGCGATCGGGCCGAAAGCGTCGACACGTCGGTCCCGTCGATCCGCACGGTCCCGCAGTCCGGCGCCAGTAGTCCGTTACACGTTCTCAACAGGGTCGTCTTGCCGGCTCCGTTCGGCCCGACGACCGCGAGGAACTCCCCTTCCGAGACGTTCATCGAGACGTCTTCGAACACCGTTTTCCCGCCGAGTTCGATCCCGATCGCTTCGAGTTCGATCACAGCGCGTGCACCTCCCGTTTGCGGAGCAAATACAAAAAGAACGGCGCGCCGAGCGCCGCTGTGACGATCCCGACCGGGATCTCGGCCGGTCCCGACCGGGCGACGGTATCGGTCGCGACCAGGAAGACAGCGCCCGCGAGCGCGCTCGTCGGCAGGAGGATCCGGTGATCCGGACCGACGAGCAGCCGCATCATGTGGGGAACGATCAGTCCGACAAAGCCGATGACGCCGGAGACCGCGACCGCCGCGGCCGTGACGACGCTCGAGGTCGCGAGCAGGACGCGCTTCGTCCGCTCGACCTCGATCCCCAGCGTGTGGGCGTCCTCTTCGCCCAACAGCAGCACGTTCAGATCGCGCGCGTAGGCGAGCAGGACGACGAAAAATATCAACACGACCGGCAGCGCCAGCCGGACCCGCCCCCACGTGCTGTCGTGGAGATGGCCCATGAGCCAGTAGACGGCGGTCTCGAGGTTGTCGCCCGCCCCCAAGAGGAGAAACGAGATCACCGCCCCGAGGAACGTCTGGAGTGCGATCCCCGCGAGAAGCAGGGTCGCGACCGGCGTTCGACCTCGCTCGGTCGCGATGGCGTAGACGACGAACGCGGCGATGAGCGCGCCGCCGAAAGCGAACGCCGAACGGCCGAACGGGATCGAAAGCGGGAGCACGATGAACGCGACAGCGCCGACCGCGGCCCCCGAAGAGACGCCGATGATCGACGGGTCGGCCATTGGGTTCCGGAAGAAGCCCTGCATCACGGCCCCGGCGAGGGCGAGGGCGAACCCCACGATCGCGCCGAGAACGATCCGCGGGAGTCGGATCTGGTGGACGATGAGCGTCGTCGACTCCGCGATCTCGAAACTGAACGGACGGACCCACGCGATCCCGCCGGCCCCGACCGTCGGCAGACGGATCCGGTTGAGAAAGACGTACGCGACCTCCAGCGGTCCGATGGCGGCGTAACCGAGCGCGGCACTCACGAGTGCGACGGCGACGAGCAGCCCGCTCAACGCTGCGGACCACGCGAGCGTCCGCCGGAAAACCATACTCCAACTGCGGTTGCGTTAGTCAAATACTTATTGTCCTCGTCGCTCTGTTCGGGCATGCGCTTTCAGATCCGCACAGTCCTTCTCGCGGCGCTCATCGTCGGTGCGCTCGTCGGTTTGGCCGCTCCCGTCGGTGCGGAGACGCCGTCCGAGGACGTCCCCGAGTGTTCGTTTCCCGTCTCCGAGACCGATGCGACCGACACGACCGTGACGATCGAGGAGCGCCCCGAGCGGATCGTCGTCCTCCAGCCCAGCGCGGCACAGACCGTCTGGGAACTCGATGCCGCCGACAGGGTGGTCGGCGCGCCGGTCGTGACCTACACCGAGTATCTCGAGGGGATCGACGGGAAAGCGAACGTGCTCAACGCCGACGAGTTCAGCGTCAATCAGGAAGCCGTCGTCGAGCTGGAGGCCGATCTCGTTCTCGCCCCGAACATCGTGCCGGACGATACGGTCTCGAGTCTTCGGGAAGCCGATCAGACCGTCTTCAAGTTCGGATTCGGCACTTCGTTGGAGTTCGTCGCCGAGAAGACCGAGCGGACCGGTCGACTGATCGGTTCCTGTGCGGAGGCGGCCGAAACGAACGAACAGTACTGGGATCGCATTGACGCGGTTCGGGACGGAACTGACGAGTACGGTTCGCCGGAGGTGCTGTACTACACCGACGGCTTCGGCGCCGGATCGGGCACGTTCATCGACGAAATCATCACGACTGCCGGCGGGGTAAACGTCGCAGCGGAGAACGGTATCGAAGGATACGGCGAGATCAACGAGGAAGCGCTCGTCGAGTGGGACCCCGACGTTATCCTGCTCTCGGACGACGGTCCGGGGATCCCCGACTCGGAGGCGTTCGATTCGACCTTCGCGGCCCGAAACGATCAGGTCGCCGCGGTCAACGGCAACTACATCAGCCAACCCGCCCCGCGGATCGCGCTCGCGCTCGAGGAGGTCGCCGCGGTCCTCGCCGAGGCCGAGACGGCGGAGAAGTCGACGGACGAAGCCGTCGAGGATCAGGCCGGCTTCGGCGTCGTCGTGGCGTCCATCGCGCTTCTCTCGACCGCTCTCCTCGCCCGACGCTTCCGATAGCTCCCGCCGGCGGCGATCGCCCGCTTTTTACGCCGTCGTTGCGGAGTGGGCGGTATGGTCGAGAACGTCATCTGGCCCGCCTACCTCGACGCGGAGTGTGCCCGCAGCGAGGGCCGGCGGGTTCCCGAGGGTCTCGCCGTCCCGTCGCCGACGGTCGACGAGATCGCGAGCGCGGTCCAGCAGGTCGGCTACGACGCCGTCATCGAACGGGACAAAACGTACCCCCGCGAGTACGAACCGCGTGGCCGCGTCGTCGTCAAGGGCGCCGACGACGCGTCGAAATCCGATCTCCTCGGGGCGGTCGCCGCGTACGTCGCCGCCCTCCGCGAATGAAACGCGTCGGCGAGGTCGTCCGGACCGCCCAGGGACTGGCCGTCCTCCGCTCGCCGGACGAGGGGTACCCGGATCTCGGCACCGAGGTCGTCGATCAGAACCTCGATCCGATCGGTCGCGTCGTCGACGTGTTCGGCCCCGTCGAACGGCCCTACGTCGCCGTCTCTCCGAGCGACGGGGCCGCCGTGGCCGGACTGCTCGGCGAAAAGCTCTACGCGCGATGACCGGGAGCGTCAGTGAGTTCGGTGACGACCCCGACCGCCCGCGAACCGCAACCCCCAAACAACCGGCGAAACAGTGACGCACATGAACCGGACCGTCGCCGCCGTCGCCGCAACCGCCGGGATTTTCCTCACCGTCCAGTTGGGTGCCCTGGCGCTGGTCCAGCCGTTCATGGACGCCGGCTATCAGACCGTCGAGGACCCCTCGGATCCGACCAACAGTCTGTTCTACATCGGGGCGATCCTCGTCGCGACGCTCGTCATGCTCGCCGCGATGAAGTACGGCGTCGACCGGTTCCTGCAGGGCTTGATCGTCTTCGCGGCAGTCTTCCTGTCGTTTTACGTCTTTACCGTCGTCGTACCGCCGATTTTCACCCTCGCCGGGCTCAACGTCCTCGCCGTCGGCTTGGCGCTCGCCCTCGGCGTCGGCCTCCTCGTGTATCCCGAGTGGTACGTCATCGACGCCGCCGGGATCGTTATGGGCGCCGGCGCGGCCGGCCTGTTCGGGATCAGCTTCGGTCTGTTGCCCGCGATCGTGCTACTCGTCGTCCTCGCCGTCTACGACGCCATCTCGGTGTACGGCACAGAACACATGCTGACGCTCGCCTCCGGCGTCATGGATCTTCGGCTCCCCGTCGTGCTCGTGATCCCGCTGACGCTTTCGTACTCGTTTCTGGAGGAGACCGGGCCCGAAACGCTCGAAGGGGATCCGGCCGACGGAGAACTCTCGAACGGAGCTGAATCGGCTGATAGCTCGGGACAGAATGTCGAAGCCGAAGGCGATGGGAACGAAACTGCCGAGGCCGAACTCGAGGATGACGAACCGGAGGGCCCGTTCGAACGCGACGCGTTCTTCATCGGACTGGGTGACGCCGTCATACCGGCGATCCTCGTCGCTTCGGCGGCCTTCTTCCGTCCGGGCGATCCGGCGCTTTTGGACGTTCCGGGGATCGCGCTGACGCTGCCGGCGCTCGGGGCGATGGTCGGCACGATCGCCGGACTCCTCGCCCTGATGTGGATGGTGATGAGAGGCCGGGCCCACGCCGGGCTGCCGCTTCTCAACGGCGGCGCGATCGCGGGCTATCTGATCGGGGCGGCTCTGGCGGGGATCGCGCTCGTCGATGCCGTCGGACTCACGCCGTACCTCTGATCCGTTCTCGCCGCTTGCCCGACGACACCGAATCTACGCGCCCGTCCCAACGGGGTCGTCGAGGCGCTATCGGCCGCGAGAACCGTTCGACGCTACGCATCCGGACTCGGCATCGAAAACCGGAAGCGCGTAGTCAGCTACCGACAGCTGAAGCCAATCGAGCCGATGTAACCCAGTTGGTTTAACACGCCCTGGGGTGAACCGGCGTCCGATGGACGAGGAGCCGTCGGGGATCGATTACGGCGGGCGGGCCAAGGAGGTCCTCGGGTTCTCGCGGTGGTGGCAGATCGTCGCCGCCGCGGGGATGATGGCGGCCGTCAGCCCCTATCAGTACGTCTGGTCCTCGATCGAGGGGCCCCTCGCGGAGAGTCTCGACATCGCGTTGCCCGCGCTGGGGGCGGTCTTCTCGTTTTACGTCGTCTTTCAGTCGCTATCACAGATGCCGGCCGGCTGGTGGCGCGACAGACGCGGGCCCCGCAATCTGACGTATCTCGCCGCGCTTCTGGCCGGCGGCGGCTACATCGGGCTCGCCTACGCGACGACCGTCTGGCAGCTGTATCTGTTGTACTCGCTGGGGGCGATCGGTGTCGGCATCATCTACACCGTCGCGGTCAACACCGCCGTCAAGTGGTTCCCCGACCGGACGGGGCTCACGACCGGGGTCGGAACGATGGCCTTCGCCGGCGGGAGTGCCTTGGTCGTCCCCTACGTGCGGGCCAACGCGACCGTGGGCGGCTACGCTGACGTGCTCCGGAACGTCGGCCTCGTCATTCTCGTCGTCCTACTCGTGGGAGCCGTCCTGCTCCGCGACCCGCCCGAGGAGTGGCTCGGCCTCGACGACGACAACGAGGACACCGACGAGAGCGACCTCGCAGCCTCACTGCGTGGGACGGCCTACACGACGCGGGAGATGCTGGGAACCTGGCAGTTCTGGCTGCTGTATGGGATGTTCATCGCGACTGCGAGCGCCGATCTCATCGTCATCGCGAACGTCGTGCGGTTCGCCGAACATCTGGGGCTTGCGGCGGTGGTGGCGACCGCCGCCGCGACGCTGTTACCGATCGCGGCCGGCCTCTCCCGGCTTGTTCTCGGGGAAGCCTCCGACCGGTTCGACAGAAAGCGCGTGATGATCGTCTCGTTCCTCTCCGCCGGACTGTTCCGGTTCGGTCTCGTCGGGACGGGGCTGGCCGACGCCGGCGTCGGGTTCGTGCTCATGGTCGTCGGCGCGATGTTCTTCTCCTCGCCGCTGTACGTCTACTTCCCGGCGATGGTCGCCGATTACTACGGGGCGAAACACTCCTCGAGCAACTACGCCGTCCTCTATACGGCGAAGGTCGGGGGCGGCGTCTTCGCCGGGACGGTGACCGGCTTTCTGGTGGCGACGTTCGGGTGGATCCCGACGTTCACGCTCGGCGGGGCGTTGGCGCTCGCGGCGGGGATTGCGGCCGTTTTCCTCCGACCGCCGGCCAACTCCGGGTTGGCGACACCGGACGTCGAGTGAAGACTGTTCGGGACTGCCGAATCCCGGACGGCTCTCGAACACGATCGGGGCTGAATCCGCAAGGGTTTGAAGGGGTGGCGTCGAACGGCCGGTATGGCAGACCCGTCGTTTCTCGAACAGCGGCTCGATGCGAGCACATGGCCGATCGCGGTCGGCGACCTCATCGCCCTGCTCGTCTTCCTGCTCGCCGGGACACTCCAACATTGGACGCTCGAACAGCTGCAGGCCGATCCGACGATCTATCTTTTCGCGGCCGGTCCCTTCCTCGTCGGCTGGCTGCTCTGTGCGCCGCTCATCGGCGCGTATTCGCCCGGCGGCGGCTCGGCGCCGAACTCCTCGATCCCGCTCGCGATCCGGTCGTGGATCCCGGCGGCGCTCGTCGGGTTGGTGATCCGAGTTGTCGCCATCCCCGATCGCGGGGCCGATATCGTCTTCGCCGTCATCATGCTCGTCGGCGGTGTCGTCGTCCTGTCGGTGTGGCGGTTTCTCTACTTCAAGCTCCGGTAGCGACGCCCGAAAGCGTCATCTCGAAGCCGTACTCGATCGGGCGGACCTCGAGCCCGGCGCGATCGATCATCCCTTCCAGCTCTTCGGCAGTATAAAAGGTCGAGTCGAAGCCGAAAAGCGTCTCGGCGATCGCCAGGAGTCGACCCCGGCGCGCCGAGCGGTCGAACTCCTTGATGACGAGGACGCCGCCCGGCGCGAGCACGCGGGCCATCTCCTCGAGACAGCGCTCCGGATCGGGGAAGTGGTGGAACGCGTCGACGACCACGACGCCGTCGATCGAGCCGTCCGGATGCGGAAGGTCCGTCGCGCTCGCTCGAACCGTCTCCAGCCCCTTCGCTCTCGCCCGTCGCAACATCCCCTCGGCGGGATCGAGCACCGTCGCACCGAGCGTCCGCGCGACGCGTCCGGAGCCGCCACCGACCTCGACGATCCGTTCGACGTCCCGTTCGGCGACGGCGAATCCCTTCCGGAGGGCCGTTTCGTCCGTCGCCGGCATGAGCCGGTCGTACAGCGGCGCGAACAGCTCGAAGGCCCGCACATCCCAGCGCATATTCGGCCTTCGAACGCCGGGCATAACACCGTTGCCATCCAAACGCGGACATGGAGACCGTCCTGCTCGGGTGGCCTTCGGAGGGGCCGACGCTCCGGCTGGATTACCGGCGGTTCAGCTACGCCGGGAAGTTCGTCATGTCGACGACCGGGAAAGCGGTGATCCGAGAACCAGCCGAAGACGGGACCGAACCTGTCGACGGCGCCGATCCACTCGGAGAGGGCTCGTCTGACGGCGCCGACAGCTTCGACGACGACGTACTCGCGGCCGTCGCGTTCAATTCCGACCGAACGGACCCGAAAACGCTCTGGCTCCGGTACGTCACTGTCAGGGAGGATCTGCGCGGCGAGGGCCTCGGTCCCCGCCTCTGTGCGTTCGTCGCCGACCGTGCCGAAGCGTGCGGATACGATCGTCTCAAGATCGCCGTGAACAACCCCTTCGCCTACGAGGCGCTGTATCGGGCCGGGTTCGTCTACAGCGGCGAGGAGACCGGCCTCGCGGAGCTCGTTTTGAGCCACTCGCTCGACGACTCCTCTCGGGGCCGGTCGAAACGGACGTATCAGTCCGGGTTTGATCGGTACCGCGACCGGGATCTCTCCGCCGACGAGCGGGCGTTCCTCGAACGCAAGCGCGGAACGTCGCCCCCCGAAACGGTCTGACGGGTTACAGCGCCTCCGACCCCCGTGGAACGAACGACTTACCGGCGGTTTCAAATCGCTCCCGGACGAACGGCGATCGATGGGAAACGCGGATCTCCGACAGCTGGCCGTCATCGAACCGAAGCCGTTCTCCGAACTCGCCGGGAGCGTCGTCGCGATAGACGCCCACAACTGGCTGTATCGGTATCTGACGACGACCGTCCGCTTTACCGCGAGCTCGGCCTACACGACGGAAGAAGACGAGGAGGTCGCGAACCTTATCGGCGTCGTCCAGGGGCTGCCGAAGTTCTTCGAACACGACATCACGCCCGTCTTCGTCTTCGACGGCGGCGTCGCCGAACTGAAAGACGACGAGGTCGAAACACGACGCGAACAGCGCGAGCGGTACGAGGAACAACTCGAGGCGGCGAAAGAAAACGACGCCGACGCCGCCGCGATCGCCACGCTCGACTCACGGACCCAGCGGCTCACCGAGACGATCCAAGAGACGACTCGCGAACTGCTCGCGCTGCTCGATGTCCCGATGGTCGAGGCGCCCGCAGAGGGCGAAGCCCAGGCCGCCTACATGGCCCGTAAGGGCGACGCCGACTACGCCGGTTCCGAGGATTACGACACGCTCCTTTTGGGCGCACCCTACACGCTTCGGGGGCTGACGAGCAAGGGCGACCCCGAGTGTATGGACTTCGAGCGAACGCTCTCGGCGCTCGAGTTGAGCTGGGAGGGGCTCGTCGACGCGGCGATCCTCATGGGGACGGATTTCAACGACGGGATCGACGGCGTCGGTCCGAAGACGGCCGTGAAGCTGATCCGCGAACACGGCGATCTCTACGCCGCCCTCGAGGCACGTGGTGAATCGATCGCCCACGCCGACCGGATCAGGGGGATGTTCCTCGATCCCGCCGTCACCGACGACTACGACTACGACACCGAGATCGATCCGGACCTCGACGCCGCGAAACGGTACGTCACCGACGAATGGGAAGTCCCGGCCGACGTGGTCGAACGCGGCTTCGAGCGGATCGAAGCGTCGGTCGTTCAGACCGGGCTCGATCGCTGGAGCTGACTGATCCCGGCGGGCTTTTGGGTTTCGCCGTCCCACTACCGGATATGACACCAGAAGAAGTCGAGGCCAAAATCGAGTCCGAACTCGAAGACTGCGAGGCGACCGTCGAGAAAGCCCGCGGGGAGCACGACGACGACCACCTGCGGGCGACCGTCGTCTCCCCGGCCTTCGAGGGGCGTTCGCTGGTCGATCAACACCAGCTCGTCTACGACGCCCTCGGCGACGCGATGACGACGGAGATCCACGCCCTGGAGCTTACGACCCGGACGCGAGAGGTCTGACACAAATAAAAGGCGAACGTCCGGCACGCAAATCGAGAGGATCGGGAGATCTATCCCGTGGACGGACCGGTATGGCACTCAATACTTATAATACTGATCGCCGTACTCCGCTTTGGAACAATCATGAGCGATACCGAACACGTGCTTGACCATCACTTGGACGCGTTCGCCAATCAAGAGTTAGAGGAGGTCATGGTCGACTACGGGGAGGATTCGACAATCGTCACGAACCTCGGCGTCTTTCGTGGCGTCGCCGAAGTGGAGGATCTCTTTAGGGGGCTGTTCGACGAATTCTCCCAAGAAGGGGCGACCATCGAGGTGGACGACACAATCGTTGAGGGCGAGTTCGCCTATCTTCTGTGGCACGGCGACACGCCGGATAACGTCTACGAGTTCTGTACGGACACGTTTTATATCCCCGACGAGACGATCGAGTTTCAGACGTTCGCCGGCAGGATCGAGCCGAAGGGGTAACTGTCGAACGGTACACACCGGTTCGTTACCACGTGAGCATGAGTCGGGCAACGACTCCGGACGGCTTTCGATGCTCTTTACGTTCCCCCCTCCGATACGTCGCGTATGACGGACGACGACGCCGATTATCGGATCGAACGCGATAGCCTCGGCGAGATGGAGGTTCCGACCGACGCCTACTGGGGGGCACAGACCCAACGCGCCGTGGAGAACTTCCCGATCTCGGGGCTGACGTTCCAGCGGCGGTTCGTCCGCGCGCTCGGTATCGTCAAGAAGGCGGCCGCGGAGGCGAACCTCGAACTCGGACTGCTCGAGGAGTCGAAAGCCGACGCGATTTCGGCGGCCGCAACGGAGGTCATCGACGGCGAGCACGACGATCAGTTCCCCGTCGACGTCTTCCAGACCGGCTCGGGGACCTCCTCGAACATGAACGCCAACGAGGTGATCGCGAACCGCGCGACCGAGATCTACGGCGGCGAGATCGGCTCCCGCGAGATCCACCCCAACGACCACGTCAACTACGGCCAATCGAGTAACGACGTGATCCCGACCGCGATGCATATCGCGGCCCTGGAGGCCGTCGAAAAGGACGTGATCCCCGGCCTGCAGCTACTGGCCGAGGAGCTCGAAGCCAAGGAGGAAGCGTTCGACGACGTCGTCAAAACGGGTCGCACGCACCTGCAGGACGCGACGCCCGTCCGGCTCGGCCAGGAGTTCGGCGGCTACCGAACCCAGATCGAGAAGGGCATCGAGCGCGTCGAGACGACGCGTGAACGGCTCGGCGAACTCGCCCTCGGCGGGACGGCCGTCGGGACCGGGCTCAACACCCACCCGGAGTTCCCGCAACTGGCCGCCGAGAACATCTCCGCGGAGACCGGCCTCACCTTCCGTGAGGCCGACAACCACTTCGAGGCGCAGGCGGCCCACGACGCGATGAGCGAGGCCCACGGCGCGCTCCGGACGGTCGCCGGCTCGATGAACAAGATCGCGAACGACCTCCGGTTGCTCGCCTCCGGGCCCCGAAACGGTCTCGGCGAGATCGAACAGCCCGAAAACCAGCCCGGCTCCTCGATCATGCCCGGGAAGATCAACCCGGTCGTGGCCGAATCGGTCAATCAGGTCCACAAGCAGGTCGTCGGCAACGACGCTGCCGTCTCGGCGGGAGCCGCCCGCGGTGAAATCGATCTGAACCTCTACAAACCGGTGTTGGCGTACAACTTCCTACAGAGCGCCTCGCTCATCGCCAACAGCGCCGAGGTGTTCGGCGAGCGGTTCGTCGGCAAACTCGAGGCCAACGTCGATCACTGTAAGAAACAGGTCGACCAGTCGATGGCGCTCGCGACCGCGCTCAACCCGGCGATCGGGTACGATGCCGCATCCAAGGTCGCAAAGAAGGCGCTCGAAGAAGGGAAAACGGTCCGCGAAGTCGCCGTCGACGAGGGCTATCTCACCGAGGCGGAGGCCGACGAAGTGCTCGATCCGCGAGCGATGACCGAACGCGTCATCCTCGGCGCCGAGGAGTGATCGAATAGGCGGGGTCGGCCGGACAGAGCGTCAGTCAGTCCGCTTTCGAAATCTCATATATAAATCTGGTGGCCGTTATTCCGATGTTGAAGCCGCAGTACCCGTTTTATACTAATCTGGTACGTACGTGGTAACAGAATGAAGCAGATGAAGTCACCGCTGGAGTTCGGCGCCGATATCGGC